>Ga0153923_100096_pt1 | contig 42640 bp, 61 predicted proteins | sample TSNJ007MetaG_FD_104682 | JGI IMG/M metagenome (GOLD analysis project Ga0153923, IMG submission 104682) | Attine ant fungus gardens microbial communities from New Jersey, USA - TSNJ007 MetaG | ecosystem: Host-associated > Fungi > Mycelium > Unclassified | place: USA: New Jersey, Brendon T. Byrne...
CTATTATTACGTAATGAACGTCTTTCTACGATAGATTACGGCACGTTAGCCGAGAAGGACGCAAATGCGATATTGACGGCGCATGGGACGGGCATTCTACGGGGGTTAGCGGAACAGGCGAAAAGGGTACCGATTATTCGACAATTGTAAAATTTTAACGTTGTCATAATAGCGTGAAAACTATCGACAGTATTAGGTAATCGTGGTAAACTTTATGGTAACGTATGTTCGGTTAAGAAATATCTTAACATTCGCACGGACGGCTCTAAAAGCCCGCCCGCGACCGACTACTTCTGTTCAAATTCGAATAAATCGTTTAATGAGCAGTTGAGGATTATCGCAAACTTTACCGCAGTACTTACGTTCATATCCGTCTTGCCGTTCTCGTAAGTAGAGATAGTATGACGCGAAATACCCGTAAGTAATTCGAGGTCGTACTGCGTAAGTCCGCGTTCATTGCGACGGTCGCGTAACATACATCGCAATTGGATGTCGATAGTCGCACACCTCCGTGGACTATTTTACCATTTATTGCGAAAATAAAAAAGACGCCAATTAAGGCGTCATTATTTCTCCGGTAAAACTTCGACTACGGCTTCGATTGGAACGTCCAGGTATAAGCAAATTTCCGCTAGACGTTCGATAGAAACTGGACGATCGTTGTTAAGATTAGTCGCAACGTTCGAAGTTATTCCGACTTCACTTCGTAAAGTGCGGAAGGAGATACCGCGAGATTCTAGTAAACTACGCATTCTTTGGTACGAAATCATAAATCTTTAACCTCTTTCGATAATATTCTGATTTTACGGTTGACTTTCTCAACCAATTTTATTATATTATTAGTTAAGGGGAAAGTAAATATGTAATTTTGATATATTTTAAAAAAGTTTTAATAATCATGTTGCAGAATGTAAGAGTAACGTCCCCTTCTATAATATAAAGCAAATAACAACGAAGCAGGAGGTAAGGAATTGATTAAACATCAAAACTTAATATTCATTGAATCTGCTATGGAAGTAGAAGCGATTGTGACTTTAGTGGAGCAAGCATCACTTTCTCTCTGGCACCGCATCCCTGATGTAACATCTTTCGAGCATACGTGCTACGTGAACATCGGAAAGGAACTTGCGAAAGGAAACGTTAAGTCTATCGTTGCAATGTCGAAATACTATATTAGTAGAGCGATAGCGAGGCACATTAAACGAAGTAAGTATGAGCGGTGTAAGTCGGTCGAGGAATTAACAAGTAAGACCGAAAATCACGAAGAAATGAATGTGTTTGAACCGGCAGACGTTTTGGCGAACGTTGAGTCGGTCGTAGAATTAAAAGAAGCGATCACCCTTTTGGCGAAGGGAGACCGCAGACGTAAGATGATTCTCAACTCTTGGGCGAATGGAAGTACAAATGATAGCGAGTTATCCGACACTTTGGCGAGTGTTTTTGGAGGACAAGCACGTAGCCACCGTATTTTCATTCAGAGGTTTCGAATCGAATGCCAAACGAATTATTATTCGTTAGCAGTATAGTCATTCTTAGATGTTGGTATTTTCGAAGGCTTCTTTAACTATGCCTTCTTTCGAAATTATAACGTAGTTCAAACTGTAAATCAACAGTTTATAGTCTAAACAATTGTGAATACCTACTATAGTCTACGCAATTATTCGCATAAGTATACGCATTTTATAAAATAAAAACGCAAATTAAACGGAGGTTAACGATATGCCCGCTAACAATATTTATTATACACGTAATAACAACGAAAGTCACACGCAATTTTTACCAACGCTACATGGGCGCTACCAAGCGGACTACGACTACAACGGAGCGCTCGACCAAGACGGCGACGAGGCGGACTACTACCGTCCGTCAACAAAGGCGGTGCGTCTTGGATGACGGTTTATACGACTAATCACGCTATTGAGCGAGCATTAGAACGCTTAGAATCACCGCAGAAGCAAATGAAATCACACATTAGCGCATGGCTTCGTCAGTTAATGACTACGGCAATTTACGTAGGAGATAAATCGAACGGTCGAGGAAGAATTTTCGATCATCCGAATACTGGAACGCGTTTAATCCTCGATATGAAAGATGACGTTATTATAACGGTTTATGGAATTAATGACGCCGAGCCTACTGAGGATATTAAGCTATCTATCGATGAAATAGCGAAGTTCTCCGAATCAACGGTAATGTCGAAGGCTCGCGCTACAATCAAACGTGAACTAACGAAAGCGAAACGCCAATTTACGAAGGAATTCCGTACGCTAGCTGAACGACAAGCGCTCGTTCAAATCGAAATAGCGCAACTGACGCTAAACAAAGCGCGCGCAAAGAATCCGAAAACGCAATCGCTTATACAGGCGCAAATTGACGTAACGCTCGGCTTGTTCGACGAGATTGGCGCTGCGTTAGGCGAATTACAATCGGAATTCGAACGTACGAAACGAGAGGCTGACGCTTTTCTTACGGTTTAGTATCGAATTACTACTATATAAACGGAGGCGAATCGGAATGGAAAAATTCGAGGTAACTTATCAGCAGATAACAACATATAAAGTCGTAGTTGAGGCGGAGGATTCTTCCGCAGCTGAGGACATGGTGCGTAACGGTGAGTATGCAGACGCAACGGAGGTCGATAGTTCGGAAGAAATGGTTTCGGAAATAGTATCGCTAGACAATCCCGAAGATGATTTCGAAATTATCGAATGTAGTGAGTGTGGCGAAGAAAAAGCCGTGGAATTAGGTACGTGGGCGCTTGATAAGGGAATGTGCGAACCTTGCTACTGCATCTATCAAGGCGGTTAATTAACGCAACAAGCCGGCAATCAACGTCGGCTACTACGTTAAACCGAGTCCATATCGCTTTAATACGGTCGACCTATCGACTGTACCTAATAGATTCCGAAAGGTTTCGAATGGGTAGCGAGGGCGCCGCGGTCGGTTATCCGTCTTATCGGAATCCTTCGTAATTGGCAATGCCACTTCGGCGTTCGGCGGTTACGGGGAGACACTTCGATAATACGGGCGTAGTAGCGGGCGTTGGGAAGGAAGGATACGAGGACATCGGAGGGCGAAAACCTGTCCGAATAGCTAACGTATCCGAGGCGGTTGTTTGCGCAACTTCCGCCGTAATCCAGCGCTTGAAAATAATACGAAGAAAAGGGAGCGATTTATTTGACGAACAAATACGCAGCAGGAACGGACGCATTAGACGCATTGAACGCAACGAGCGAAAGCGGTAGCAACACGGAATTTACATCGTTTAAAACGGGCAGTACGTTCTACGTTAAAGTACTCGGTACGGCGAATCTTATATCGTTCTATTCATACGGAATATTTAAGCAGATTAATAGCTTTGTAGCGAAAGAGCCGTCGCAAAAATCGAAAGCCGGCTATCCAGTAGCGGACCTCACCGTTTGGGACAAGGCGTGGAAATATCACAAGGATTTATCGCAGGACTTTTCGGACGCACACGGACAAGAAGCGGGCAAGTATCGCGCTAAACAACGCTTTGCAATGGGCTTCTACGATTTAACGACGGGCGAGCCAATCATTGTCGACGTATCTAAAGCGCAAGCACAGGCGATTCATGCCGTTATCGTAAAGAACGAGAAAAGACTCGGCAAGTTTGCGTTCGAACTATCGAAGCAAGGTAGCGGAACAACTACGACTGTAAGCCTATCGCCTGTCATGGATATGGACGAAGATTTAACGGATGCACAACGAGCTAATTTTGCCGCTGCGCCCGCTGAATTCGATATGACGCTATTCGACGGCCTACTATTCGAAGCGGACGAAGCAGAGCAAATTAAGCTACTAACGCAAGCTGGCTTCGACGTTAGCTTAATCGGACTGACAAACGCAGCGCCTAGCGAAACTCCGGTAGATAATACGCAAGTACCCGAGGATCAACTTCCTTTCTAAAAAACGCGAATAAAACGAAAGGAGGGCGACAGTTTGGTAATGTCAGCATCGGAAAAAGGTAGACACGCGGAGTTGCTTGCGATGGCTGCGCTAATGGCAAACGGTTGGACTGTAAGTGAGCCAACCTTGCCCGAAGCGTTTGATTTATCGATAAAGCGTAATGGTGATAAGCAGACGTTCTACGTACAAGTAAAAACCGCCTCTCTACGTGACGAAGAACGGTATAACGGCGAATGGGTAATCACCAAAGGTGCGAAAAGCAACGGTACTCCGTATAGCAAAGACGAGGTCGATTACTTCATTGCGATATTCCAAGGCGAAGTATATATGTTTCCTAACCTCGTACAACGCGAATATTGGGTACGGCCGTGGGAATTAAGCGAAAGCTGGACGAAACTTAACATCGGTATTCATGCGGAAACTACTAAATCGGAGGCGGTATAATATGGCGAAACTTACAGGCGTTCAAACGATCGATATGGTGAACGGTGAAATTACGAAGGTTACTTACGGCGGTGCGGAATATGCGAGGGTTGACGGAAAGCCTAGCGTGGAAAAGAAAGCAGGCGATATTGCGCTATGTACCGATAGCCGAACGTCGTTTTTCAGCGCAAATTCATACTATTTAGCGGTAAACATGAAGCACAATGTCGGCGTAACTTTCGAGGATAACTACGGTGAAAATACGAAATTTGCGGATATGGATGAGCGCGTTACGCTATTCCGCAAAATCTCCGCACAAGCAACGCCAACAATCGAAACTGTCAACGCAAAAGTGGACGGACTAGCCGAGCGTGTGGTTTCACTGGAGTCTGCGCTTGAAAATGCGGAAGCAGGCGGTAAGCAAACGCCGAAAACGGAGAAGCGCCATGCGAAAGTGGGCGAACGTATTCTAATTACGAAAGATGCCGCGGTCGGCCAGACGTACAAACTAGGCGATGTTCTAACGGTAACGAGAGCGAATGTTATTTCGAAAGGAGACGTACATGTCGAAGGACAACCGGGGTATGTCGATTATAACGAATACGAAGTAATCGTAGAATCTACGGACAAGCCTGCGCAAGAAATTACGCACAACGGCGTCGAATATACGCTAGTTAAACGCAAGGCGCAAGCGGGTGACGTCGTAGTTATTCCAAAAGGCGGAAAAAGTCCGTTCTTCAACGAAGGTGAGGCGTATGTAGTTTCGAAAATCGCAATCGGTGGTTGCGTAACGGCTTACGGTAACGACGGTGATTACTACGTATTGTACACGGAGGAATTCAACCGCACGGAAGCGAACGTACTCGTATACGCACCGCAAGCTAGCGCCAAGCCCGAGCCAATCCGCGAAGGCGACATCGTAGTCATTACGGGCGATAGCGAACGGGCGAGTAAAGGAAGCGGAAATAGCGTAGGCGACATCGGTAAGGTAATCCGCGAAGGAGACTCCGGAAAGAGTTTCGCCGTTGACGTGCCCGGACGTCGCAAGAAAGGTAATCACACGGCTAAATCCGAAATGCGCCACGCAACGCCTGCGGAAATCGGCAAGTATGAAAAGGCGTTAGAAGAAGCGGAAGCACTCGCTAAACAAGCCGCAAAAGACGCCATATTTACGCAAGCAGGACGCAAGCCGAATGAGTACCGCAAGGGCGATATCGTTCGGATTAGAGACGAGTACCGCGGTTACTCCGTAAATAAGGCGGGAGACATTGGCGTAATAACGAAGGTTCACCACTTCGATAATTTCCAAGTAGCGGTAGATGGGCGTGAGGGAGGCGGAAATCACCACTGTCCACAAAACGTTGAAATCGTAACATTCGTAGAATCTCGTCTAGACACGCAAAAATAACGCAAGCTACGCCGAGGAGGGCTGACGTAAAATGACGGAGTTGAAATTAACGCTGAATGTAAAGGCGGCGGGGGCAACGGACGCCCTCCAAGCCGCAGCCGTACGGAAAACTGCCGCGACGGAAACGTTAGAGGACGCATGGATTCGCATACTAGCGATGAAAAATAGCGAGCCGGATAACGCCAAGTTGCACGCGGTCAAGCAGGCGATGGACAACGGTAAGATAGGGCGTGATCCTGCATCGGCGAATAAACGCTTTTCTAAAGCGGAGGCGCTCCGCATGTATTCTGTATTAGCCGAGCAACAACGCGAAGGAAAGCTAGCGGAGTTAGTCGCTAACACACCCGACAATTACGTTTTAGTAACGGATGAAACCGTTCTGTACGAATTAACGCTACTTGCGATGAAAGAACCGATTATAGCGGTCGATACGGAAACTACGGGACTGGACGTATATTCCGACGTAATTGTCGGCGTATCGCTCACGCTTCCTACGATTGACCGCCACTACTATATACCGTTTGAACCGACGCATGATGCGAGAGCATTACCGATTGAAGCACTCGAATTATTACGACCACTAATCGAAAATGAAAGCGTAGGAAAAGTACTACACAACGCTATTTACGATATTGCGATGTTCCGACGTCACGGAATTACGCTAAAAGGACTCGCATGGGATACGATGACAGCGATGCACTTGCTCAACGAGAACGAACCGTCATACAAACTGAAAGACTTAGCGCCTGTCTACATCGGATCCGAATCGGATACATTCGCCGAGTTGTTCGGAAAAGACGCTAAATTTGCAGAAGTGCCGTTAGATATTGCGCTAGTGTATGCGGCGAAAGATACGCATTTAACGTGGGATTTATACGTATTTCAATCGCAGCACTTAAAGAAAATGCCGGAAATGTACGAGTACTATTGTACGGTTGAAGTTCCGCTACTTATCGTAATCGCCGATTTAGAATCTAACGGATATGTACTCGATTTAGATTTCGCTAAGGAATACGGTGAGAAGTTACGTAGGCAAGCCGAAGCATTATTGTCCGAGTTACTAGCGGTATTAACACCGTTTCACGAAGGCGAAGAACAGCTAAATATTAACTCGAATCAGCAGCTTAAACCAGCGCTATCTAAAGCGATAGGTAAGGAACTTCCGAACCTTGACGCTAAGAAAACGCTAAAGCCGTTGAAAAGTGAATTCGAAATTATAGCGAAGTTACTAGAGTACAAGAAAATAACGAAACTATCCGGTACGTACATCGACAAACTACCGTTAAAGCAAAACGCGGTAACTAAACGATGGCATTCTCGATTTAATCCGATGGGAACCGTTACTGGGCGCTTCTCTTCCGGTAAGGATGAGGAGGATAAATCGGAGCAAGGTTTCAACGTTCAGAATCAACCGAAAGACGCTCGCAAGATGTTCGTAGCACCGCCGGGCAAGGTAATCATCGGTGCCGATTTCAAGGCGCAGGAAATTCGATGTGTAGCGCATCTATCTGGCGAGAAAGTATTGATTGACGCTTTCCTAAATGAGCGCGATCCTTACGCATCCCTAGCTTCGGATTTCCACGGCAAGCCGTACGAAGAAGTTTACAAAACGGCAGAAGGCGACGATACGGTTGAGCGGAAGGAAATGAAAGTCGGAATGCTAGCTGCTATCTATGGAACGTCGAAGTACACGCTTGCGGAACAGTTGAATACGACGCCGAATGAAGCACAAGCCTTCCTCGACCGTATGTTTAAAACAATGCCGCAATTAGACGGATGGATAAAGGAAACGCAGGAATTCGCCGCTAAGTATGGCTTCGTATGGATGGACGGCAAGCAACGTAAACGCCGATTGCCCGACGCTAAGTTAAAAGCGAAGTGGGGCGATAAGGATACGTGGCGTAAAATAAGCCGTGCGAAACGTCAAGGACCGAACGGCCGCGTACAAGGTTCATCGTCGATACAGACGAAAGTTACGATGATTCGAGCGTACGAAATGTGCCAACGTAAAGAAGGATGGCGTCTATGGGGAACTGTGCATGACGAATTGCTGTTCGAAGCACCGATCGATTTTACGGAACAAGACGCACAAGACGTAGAGGACGTTATGACTAACTCGTATAAATTCGGCGATGTTCCGAATGGTTCCGATTTAGAAGTGATGACGATATGGGGAAAAGGCGTTCCAGTATCGAAATGGTTCGCAGATAAAGAATCGAAATAAACTTACGCAATAACTCCGCACCACACCGTTCGCAAACGATATTACTGATATAGGAGGCGTTCATATGTACGGATTTATCTACGCACCAATCGTCGCACTTATCGTATGGTACGCGCTCAATCACTTCGGACTAGACTTCGCCGTCACGTACTGGCAAGCGCTAGTCGGCGTATTGGTGGCGAAAGTCCTAGCGCTTTACTTGAAGAACGAAAAGGGTTAAGGTGACGGTGGTTAAGACGAAGGAGGAATCGGAATGAAACATTTCGGAATATCGATAATCTACGTAATACTATTCGCACTAGTAATCAGCGGTCTTTCCGCCATATTTAACGAATCATTCGAGTATTTATCGATTTACTTTTTAATCGGTATTACTGCGGGGCTACTAGCGGATAAGCACACGAAAGAGGGGCGATAATTTGAGCTATGCAAACACGGAACTCACACACGACTACTCAACGCAAATAGAAGCGGACTTAATCGCATTACTGGACGATCATTACTCGCTACCGGAAACGTACGACAACGCACTCGACGCACAACTACACGCATGGTACGCTAATCCGCCGAATGTTTATCCGAAGAAGCCGTACTTCTCACCGTCGTCACTCGGAAGTGATAACCGCGAACTCTACTTAAAGGCGAAAGGCGCGCGCAAGGACGGCTTCCGTAAGCAACCGCATCAAGGACGTTGGCAAGCGATAGGAACGGCGATAGGCGACGTCATACAACGTGATTTACTATTCATCGAGCGCAACTACGAGCGCCTTACGGGAAATATTCCCCGCTTCAAATTCGTAAGAAACGCCGACGGCACGCCGATGTTCGAGGATTTCGCCAAGACGAATAAAGCCGTTACCTACAACGACGAAACGTTCTATCTATACGGAGCGCCCGACGGCATTATGACGTACACAACGGACGACGGCGCTACTATACGCGTAGGACTCGAGGTCAAGTCGAAGCAAGGAACGCCGGCAAAGACGTCTCACTATTCGATGCGTGAGGCGGAATCCAAGCACGCTAAACAAACGGTCGCTTACGCTCACATGTTCGACTGCGATTATTATGTCGTTCTCTACGTAAATGCTGCGAAACAGGCGTGGTCGATGTCCGACGAACAATACGCTAAGACGCCGGATATTCGAGCGTTCTGTCAACGAATTACACCGGAAATGAAAGCGGAAGTATTCGAACAGCCGGCGTATGTGACGCGCTCAGTACGTGAGTCAACGCCACCGCCGTTAGACTTAGACCTTTGGCTTTTCAATAATTTTAAGACTGCGTGTGCAAAGTCGCTTACAGCCGAAGAGTTTAGCGAATTAGAAACGCAAGTTGACGCGGTGGTAAAGTCGAGTTTACCGGATCGGATTAAGCGTGATTATCGAGACGCATTCGAATTTATAAAGGAGGTTCGACTGGATGAATAGCGCCGAGGATCGCTTTTGGCAAAAAGTAGACAAAGGTGGAGACAACGGTTGTTGGAACTGGACCGCCGCACTAACAAGTAGTGGCTACGGTAAATTCATGATACAGAGAGTGTCTAGTGTTGCACATAGGCTATCTTATACATGGTTGGTAGGTGAAATACCTGAAGGGCTGGACTTGGACCATTTGTGTAGGAATCGCCGTTGCGTGAATCCAATTCATTTAGAGCCTGTTACGCGGAGAGAAAACTTACTAAGAGGAAAAACAATTCCGGCAGAACATGCCGAGAAAACACATTGCCCAGAAGGACATGAGTATAATTCGGAAAATACTTACCTTAAAAATGGCGCAAGGCATTGTAGGAAATGCAGGAATTTATATACTAACAGATATTATCACGAAGTAATTAGAAAGAAAAAGGAAGAAAATGGTCATCAGTACAGAAAACACGCAGAAAAGATAAGTTTGCTTCAAAAGCTTACGAGCAATTTAATGAAGGAAAATCAGAAACGGAGGCGGTCAATGATGACGAAGTATAACGTAGGCGATAAGGTGCGCGTTTTGAACGCTAGTGATATATGTAGCGGGGATGACTTAACTGACGGTAAATTATACGACGTAGTAGAAACGCGACACACCGGATCAATCGTTATTATCGACGATGCGGACGATAGACTATATATCACAAATAATGAACTTCGTTACATTGAATTAGTCGCGTCAACTCCGAAATATACAACGGTAAAACGCAAAGCTAACGTAGGTGAACGCATTCTGATTACTGACGCAGGTATTACGATGGGCGAATACAAAAACGGCGATGTTTTCGAAGTCAGTGGATATTATCAAGATAGTTCCCGCCACGCCGTTAAAACAACCGTTGCCAATATGATATCGATAAATCACGATGAATACGAAGTCATAATCGAAGACCACTCGCCAAACAAACCGTCCAAAAACGCACGCATCACGCAACTAGAATCGAAAGTGGCTACGTTAGAGGCGGAAGTTAAGGCGTTACAAGGCGGCTATGCTTATGGCGTTGATATAGCGAAACATAATTCGGATTATACCGGTTTCATTCCGAAGCCTACGCCTAACGAACAACGCAAAGCCGTAATTGAGCGTGCGAAGGCGTTTGTTGCGAATAGTAAGCGAAAAGTTTCCGGAATTGTAGCTAGCGGATTGCCTGCGGAGGGTAAGCGCCTCGAAATAAGCGATGTGTACGCTCCTATTTATAACGGACGACGAGCAGCGTGTGACGCGGAGTTTATTATTAACGCAGACAAACGTACAGTTGTCGTCTTACTAAAGGGAATAGTAACCGGCAAGGTTTACGCCAAAGCCATCGCCAAATGTGCGCCAGACGACGTATTCAACGCAGACATCGGCAAGGCTATTGCGTTAGGTCGTGCGCTCGGCTTGGACGTGAAAGAGTTCGAAAATGCCGTGAAGCCTACGGAGGTTGTCGTTGGTACTAGAATCAAGTACTACTGCGCCAAGACAGGCGAATTTTCATTCAATATTAAAACGGCATCAGAGTCGGAGGCGCGGACGAACAATGCGGATTTGAACGGGGATGATCCGAACTACTTCGTAAAGTTAGTCGACGACACTGAGGCGAAATACTAATGCGCATATTAGCGCTCGACATATCGGCTTCACCCGGCTACGCAGTACTCGACGTTAAGGCGCTAAAGGGAGGTCAGAAGATAACGTTGTTGCACGTCGATAGCGTTAAAACGGACGCATCAGTGCCGGATAGTCAGCGTTACGCCTATATCGAAGCTAAAACGTCACTAATCGTTCACGAATACGGACCATTCGATGTTGTATGTCGCGAACATTTTACGAAAGGGCGCAGTAAACGGGCGACTCAACTCGTATTCGGCGCATGGGCGGCGGTTGACTCGGCGCTAGGACGCTATGGCTACGCAATTACGGCGGATAACGAATTCAGTCCGTCAGCCGTTAAGAAGGCGGCGACTGGAAACGGTAAAGCCGACAAGGACGAAGTAGAAGCGGGCGTTAGAGAGCGCCTTAAATTAGCGGACGACTTTACGTTTAAAACGGACGACGAATCAGACGCAGTTGCCGTAGGGCTTGCGTACTTAACCGAAAAGGGGATGCTATGATGACGAAATTATCACGTAGACAACGCAGAACTAACGCACGACAAGAGGGCGTAGCATTTACGCCTCAATATAGTAGCGGAATTCGCCGCGATGAAAAAGGACGCGGATATAAAGTAGGTGGCGCACCAAGAACGTACAAAGAAACGTTTGGCATCGGTTACGAGCGCTTCAATAATAAATTCGTAACAATAGCGGAGGTGGCGAAGTAATGGAGATATTATCGCAAAGTACGGATTGGTGGTTTTTTATACCGTGTATGATAATCTTCTCGGGAATAGCGTTATTCTTAGTGGTAGCTGCAATATACGGAATCGTAACGACAATCCGCGAAGGGTATGGTAACGGCAATTTAGTAGCAACAATCGTGTGCGCGGTGGTCGCCGCATTATTAACTACTTGCGTAGTGTTCGGAATCAAAGAAGGACCAACTACGACATACAAAGCTACAGTCACCGATTACAACGAAGTCTATAACGCTGGATATAAAATAATGAGAACAGACGGTAAAATCGTAACATTAACGAAGGAGGTTAAGTAATGGCGAAAATTAACGTAACAAACGATAAGGTATCGATTGACGACTTATTCGCAAGATGGCGTGAAGACCACGGTTATGACCGCGCGGTACTAATATCGTGCTGTTATCCGCTAGAAATGGTGTTAGCAATGTCGGACGAAGATGCTGAAGCTGAATTACAGGCGATTGATTACGAAGTTTAACGAAGGAGTGACGCAATATGCACGAAATTAAAACTTACGCAAAAGCTACGCTAGTCGCCTTCGCCATAGGTATCTCCGTTGCAACTTTCCTCGGATTCGCCGTAGCTAATACGTACACAGTCGTTAAAATAATCGGAGCTATATTCGTATGAATTACGACTTGCGACAGTTTCTAACGGAGGTGAAAGAACGGCGTGGCGAACTAGCTTACGACTTAGAACGGGCGCAACGGCGAGTAACGGAAATCGAACGTGAAATAGCCGAGACAGATACGGCGATAGCGAATATTGAGGCGGAAATAAATAGCGAGAATACGACTAAAGGGGACGATTGAGTGACGCAAACTACGAAAATTAGATTAAACGAGGGTTTTCTAGCCCAATATCGTAACAAGCAACCGAAATGGGGATTCGGAGGACTCGGCTATATCGTCTATCTCCGCACATATGCCCGTAAGAAAGGCGACGGCACGCTCGAACGATGGGACGAAACGGTACAACGGATCACCGAAGGAAACTTCGAAATTGAAGCGAAACGCCTGCGTGAAATCGGCAAGTATTCGGAGGAAGCGATGGCGGCACTCAACGAGGAAATGGAACGCTTTTACCACCTCGTATTCAATCTCGTAATGACTCCGCCGGGACGTGGCTTATGGATGTCCGGAACGGAATACGCCGAGCGCGTAGGTGATGCGGAGAATAACTGTTGGGGCGTTTCCATGCGTCCGCAATCGTATACAAGCGACGAGCCTAAACGCGTAAGTTTTGCGCCAGTGTTTACGTTCGACCAGGCGATGAAAGGCGGAGGCGTCGGCATTAATGTACAGCGTAAGTACGTCGAACAGATTCCTAAAGTTGCGAATGAGTTAGCGTTAACGATTTACTGCGACTACAACCACGCGGACTTTGAATCGGAATTATTAGCGCTAGGCGTAACGGACGAAATCGTAGTTGAAGGTGATATTATCCGAGTTGCGGATTCTCGCGAAGGTTGGGCCGATGCGCTCGGACAAGTTATCGATGTACATTACGAAGGCGTTACCGAATTGGTCGTCGATATTAGTAATATCCGTCCACGCGGTTCAGCTATCGTAGGATTCGGTGGGACTGCGAGTGGTCCGGCGCCGTTAGTCGAAATGTTAAATCGAGTTAATACGATATTGAACAGACGCGTCAATGACTACGTAACGCCTACGGAATGGGGCGACGTTGTTCAGCTAATCGGAACGTGTGTAGTTTCGGGTAACGTGCGACGGACTGCGCTAATACTAATCGGCGATCAAGACGATAACGAATTCGTAGAATCGAAGAATTACTCGTTACCGCAGAACTTAGAAGCGTCACAATGGCGATGGGCTTCGAATAATAGCGTAGACATTGGCGTCGATACAGACCGTGACACGTTACGTAACCTTGCAGTAAACATCTATTACAACGGAGAACCTGGTTATGTTTCTACCGAATTAAGCCGTAACTATGGGCGTATTATCGACGGATTCCAAAAGGATATTGATGGCGAAGTAGAAGTGTTCAATCCGTTAGCAAATGTAGCCGGGCGGATTTAAAACCGAATCTGATTGACTTGGACCCCTAACGATTAAGGCGAGGGCAACAGGGCGCAAGGGTAAAGCCAGCGTGAGAGACTAAGCGATTCGGAGCGAAAGCTATGCGATAGTCCGACACTTACGGAAACGTAAGCGAACAGTAAGGCGGCGAAATAACGTTACCAAACGCATCACCGTGCAACTTATTCGAAATTAATTTACCACGCATTCAGCAGTTAATCGATAAAGGAATCGAAAATTCAACGTTATATAACGAAGCTGCTTACTTGGCTGCACGTTACGCCTACCGCATTACTTTCAGACATTACGAATGGGAAGCGACACGCGACGTAGTAAGTAGACATCGCCGATTAGGCGTAGGTATTACTGGAATTACCGACTGGGTACTACTTAAATTCGGTAAGAAAGCGATCCTCGGATTCGATGCGGAAGGCAACGCAATATTTAACGACGAAGTTTGCCAAACGTTAGACGAATTGTACGGCGAAGTTAAAGCGACGAATATCGAACAAGCGAAACAACTCGAAGCTAACCCGTCCATTAAAGTAACGACAGTGAAACCTAGTGGTACGGTATCGTTATTGATGGGATCATCACCCGGTATGCACTATCATTGGTCCGCATATATGATTCGCCGTGTCCGTATGGCAGCGAATGCTCCGTTAATTCCGATACTAATGGATTGCGGATACTACATCGAGCCGGCAGTCGTAGGCTTTAACGAAGATGGTACGCGTAAATACGATTACAATACGGTCGTTGTCGAGTTCCCAACGAAAGCACCTACGGCAGAACATTCGGATTTTCAATCGGCAGGCGCTGTACCCTTACGTGAGCAAGCGGCGTTACAGGCGCTACTAGCTACGTATTGGAGCGACAATGCGGTGAGCGCTACGTTGTCTTTCCACAAAGCACAGCCGAAGCAAACGTTCTTCGAAGATGGTTCGGTACTACTCGATAAGTTCGGCAATCCTCAAATGTCGATTGACAAACACGAAGAAGGTGCGGTTATCGACGAAATCACCGACTTGCTTAGTCGATACAAAGGCGTAATTAAATCGACATCGTTACTACCGTATGCCACCGACACTTATCCGCAGATGCCTTACGAATCTATCGATGAAACGAAGTATAACTCGATGGTAGCGAAACTTAAAGCGAAGCCGTGGGAACTGATACAAGGCGATATTAAAGCGGAGGATGAAGATACGACGGATTATTCAACGGAATGTGTCGGCAACTCTTGTCCGCTTAAATAGAAACGGAGGAATCAAAATGGCTGAATTTACCGTAGATTCGATATTCGAACGCATCTTAAAGCGCGAAATGGAGATACTCATCGCGGAGAAACAGAAGTCGTGTCAGATGGGCGCTACGAACGATCTTGCTACCGATAGATTGGTTGAGGCGTACTTTCTAAAAACGCAGTACGAAGACCGTAAACATGCGTACGAATCTGAGAATAGATTCCGCAAGACAGTCGAAGAGGAACGAGATAGGTACCGAGAATCCGCGAGGAAACTACGAGGTGAGTAATAATATGGACATCGAACACTACGACATCACACACGCAATACGGACTGGCTATCCACGCGACACGGCGCCACAAACGGCGTCCTTACCGTGGAGCCGTAATTTAGTCGTAGATGAAAATGCGTTTCCATACGAACCTGACGAAAGGGAGGACGATAATATGAGCGAAGTAAGTGAACAGGTATTAATCGAAACGCAATCGTGGGAGTCGTATTGTGGTGACGGCTGTTGCTACGATTGGGGCACGCGCCTATTCGTAAACGGCGAGGAGTTGCCCGTATCTAACGACATAGACGTTGATGCGATACTATCCGTTCTAAAGGCGCTAGGTATCGAAGTAGTACACGAATGGCGCGATGATGAATCATTCGACGCTAGACCGGAAATTGACGAAGATTACGAAGATGAAACGGAGGAATCGGAATGACTAAACGAGACTTAAACGAAATCGAGCGCTTCTTTAATCCGGAGCCAACTACGAAATTACCAACGAAATTAACCGTAGGCTTCAAACGCTTGACCGACGACGCAGTAATACCGACGAAGGCACACGTTGGCGACTCCGGATATGACCTAGTAGCATCGGAGGACATCATCGTAGAGCCCGGCGAAACTGTCGTAGTCAAAACGGGCATCGCCGTACAGTTACCGCCAGGCTACGAAGCGACGGTAAGGCCTCGCAGCGGGGTTACGTCGCAAACACCGATAAGAGTTCAGGTAGGTACGATTGACAACGGCTACACTTCGGAGGTCGGTGTCATAGTCGATAATACATCGCAACTTACGTATGAAATCGAGAATTACGGGCATGGTCCCGAACTAGACGTTGTTCATCATAACGCGTTATATACGATTGATAAGTCCGGAACAGTGTACGAAGGCTCGTTATTATCGGATGAAAGCGTTCCGGTAGGTACGTATATTATTCGCAAAGGTAATAAAATCGCGCAGTTAGTAATCACGAAGCTACCTACGTTAGAAGCCGTTGAAATTACGGAATTGGACGCAAGTGAGCGCGGTGATAACGGCTTTGGCAGTAGTGGGGTGAGCGTATGAAAGCGATTATAGAAATCGAAATTACCGGCGACTTTGAAGAGCCGTTGAGTAACGACGCTATTATCGAATTACTTAACGACGTAATATGCGATGGTGCTAGACACTACTACTTAGACGCAAGTTACCGCATCATCAAAATGATTAAGGAGGACGATTAATTGACGCAAACACAACGTAAAGTAACGCTCATATCACATACGCAACTAGCGGAGGATTTCGTGACTTCGCTAGTTTACGAACAGGATGCCGACGTAGGTATTCTCGAAAAAGTAACGGATGGACAAGCGCTCGCTCTAACCGCTATTCGCACGTGCTATTCGCCAGGCAAGCCGTCGGAAATAGTAGCAAAGGAAGGCGCTCGCTACTTCAAAACGAAAGCTAGCGACGGCAAAGGCGGAACGGACGCCAACCGACTTATCCGAATGATCGTCTCAAGTGGACACACTTCGACGTTGGAGCATTTAACGTACAACTTCGCAGTAGAAGGTATTTCTCGCGCATTACTGGCGCAGATAACGAGGCATCGCGTAGGGTGGTCGTTCAGTATACAGTCGCAGCGATATGTGCGGTTTGGCAGCGGAGATAAGTCGGGCGGTTTCGACTGCGTTGTACCGGACACAATTACGGACGAAATCGTTGACATTTCCGATGCTGACGGCGATTGGGAGGTGACTTCCGCTAAATTCGAATTTGAAGAGGCAATGACGATGATACAAGAAACTTACGACCGCTTACGCAAAGCCGGAATACCCGCCGAAGATGCTCGCGCAGTCCTACCGCAAGCTACTGCGTGTAACGGCGTTATATCCGCTAACCTACGTGCTATCCTCGACTTCTACGGTAAGCGTAAAGCGGGCAACGGAGCGCAAGCGGAAATAGCCGGACTTGCCGAGGATTTACGCAAGGCGGTCGTAGCCGTTGAACCGTGGACCGACGCTCTATTCGACGGAGGTGACCGCTTATGAGACGCGCTAAACGAGCCATAATCGCAATAATCGTCGCCTGTACGCTATTCTTGCACGCCAATAAAGCGGAGGAAACAACGCCTAACGACGAAGAAACAGACGCCAGTCACTCGCTCGTCATAGCCGACGATAGCGACATACAAGCGGAGCTATTCGAAGCTAAACGGCGAGCAAGGTTGCAGTATTTAACGGAAATGAAACGCAAACGTGACGTAGTAAAAGCGGAAATAATGCCGTCACGATCGGATAGCCCGCGTAGAGAAACGATTGCCTATGAAGCTACGGCGTATGTCGCGCTTTGTGATACGGGATGCACCGGCATAACGAAAACAGGCGTAGATGTGCGGACATCAGTTTACTACGAGGGCTATCGAGTTATTGCGGTCGATACACGGCAAATTCCGCTCGGCAGCATCGTTAGGGTATCGCTAGGTGACGGCACTACATTTAAGGCGATTGCTATCGATACAGGCGGCGATATTAAGGAATTCCGCATCGACGTATTAGTAGCATCGGAATCAGAGGCGTGGGAATTCGGAAGACAGACGGTAGGAATCGAATTATTACGGAGAGGGAGCGATTGAGGATGACGAAGAAATACGAAGTCGGCGGTAAGTTACGATGCACAAGCAAGGTACTTACGCATTTTACGGAAGGGAAGTTATACGTGATATCCTCCGTAAATGAGTACGAATTATCTACAATAAACGGTAACGGAGACGTGCACCATCTAACGTACAGTTTCGTAAGGAAACATTTCGAATTAGTAGACGAAGGTGTGTCCGTAGAAGCATCGCCGACAGTCATCGATTTGCTAGCGAATTTATCTCGCAGACTTCACGAAGCGGAACAGACGATAAAAACGCAAGCGTATGAGATTAACGAACTGTACAAGGCGGTGGCTGCGAATGGCTAATGACGGAATCTTACGTATATGTCTAACTGGCGCAATGCGTAGCGGTAAGGATTCCGTTGCTACGTTACTGACAACTAAACACGGCTTCGCTACGCCAATTGCGTTCGGCGACATGCTGAAAGACGTAGCACACCGCGCATTTATCGACGTAGAAAGAACACCGAAGCCGCGCGCGTTATATCAGTTTATGAACGTTCTGCGCGATTATGACGCCGACGTTTGGGTGAAACACGTAGCTAGACGCGTTGCCTATGCGCTAGAAAGCCGTAAGACGCAAGGTGTCGTTATTTCCGACGCTAGGCAAGCGAATGAAATCGAATGGGCGCGCGCAAATGGCTTCGTGATAGTCCGCGTTACGGCGTCTACAGACGTAAGAATAGCGCGTGCACAGGCGGTTGGCGACGTATTCGACTACGAAGCATTAACGCATCCGACGGAATTAGCCGTTGAGGGCTTCGTTACTGATTACGAAATACGGAATGACGGTGGTTATGACGCTCTTGTTGCGGAGGTTGGGCGATTGGTGGCGGAGATTAAACGAAAAGGGGCGGTATAATGACCGATGTCAAACGCGTTGAATTATCGATGCCAGTAGTCGTTAGGAAGCACGTAATCGATAAAGCCGACTTACAGACGCTATTGCGAAGTCATAAGAAAGCGTCCAATCTATCGAATAAACAGTTAGCTTCGTTATTGGATCGACCAGTAACGGAGGTCGAGCATTGGTTCCGCACAGACGCTTGTTGGTCGGTACCTGACGCGGACATATGGGAGTCATTGAAGTTAGCGTTAAGTGTCGAAACGGTCGTATACGACGCTCAGGTAACGGAATTCATCGAACAGCCTGGCGTATTCGAAAAGGCTAACCGCTTCTACTTTACGGACGGGATAGCGCCAGCACTTACAGTGGCATCGGCGGACGAGAAGATTATTTATATAGACGATTTCAATACGGAAGGAGAACGCAAAATGACGCAAACTAACGAAGTAGTATACAACTTTAAGCCGTTCAATTACGTATCGCTCTTTTCTGGTATCGGCGGATTTGAATCGGCACTAAACCGACTAGGCGGTAACTGCGTACTACCCTCCGAGATTGATAAATTCGCTAATCAGTCGTATGAAGCGCTATACGGCGAACCTACTGCGGGCGACATTACGGCAATCACTGCGGAAAATGTGCCGGATCATGACGTTTTAGTCGGCGGATTCCCTTGTCAGGCGTTCAGTGTCGCAGGCAAACGGCTAGGCTTCGATGATACACGCGGAACGTTATTTTTCGAAGTAGCACGCCTAGCAAAGACGAAGCAACCTCGCGCTATTCTGTTGGAAAACGTAAAAGGACTCGTAGGGCATGACGGAGGCAAAACGCTAGAGGTAATCGTGAGTACGTTAAATGACATCGGCTACCACGTAGATTTCAACGTATTGAACTCGAAATACTTCGGTGTACCGCAGAATCGTGAACGGATATTCATCGTAGCATTGCGCGATGACTTGGCAAATTCTTCGCCTTGGATTATCGAAGGGACGAACGTAGTAGCGAAGGGCAAACGTCGAATCAGCGGTTACGCCGATACAAAAACGTTTAACTTCGACTGGCCGGAGCAAACGGAGGTGACTACGAGATTACGTGACGTATTAGAGTCAACGGTTGACGAGAAGTATTATTTATCGGAAGAAAAGACGGCGAAGTTAGTTGCGCAGTTAGAAGATACGCAACTGTCCGAAGAGGTTAAGATTATACAGCAGAATCAACAACGTAAGCAATTCGTAAAAGGTGAGGTCGGAACATTACACGCTAGTATGACGAATAATCAAGCGCCAAAAGTATTGGAACCGCAGATGCTCGGTTACATCGACCTAAAAGGTCACGACGCGATCAAGCGCGTTTACAGCGCGGAGGGCGTTTCGCCAACACTAACGACAATGGGAGGAGGACACCGAGAACCGAAAATAGCGGAACATACAACTCGCTATCGAATCCGAAAGCTAACACCTCTCGAATGTTGGCGTCTACAGGGCTTTACGGACGAACAGCATCAAACGGCAGTAACCGCAGGCTTATCGGACTCACAACGCTATAAACAAGCGGGCAACGCCGTCACTGTAAACGTTATACAAGCGATAGGCGAACGTCTACTCACGTACATCTGAATCCTTCAAGCGGAAGATAAAAACGTTACCTTGCGCGCCGCCTTGCGTATATTCGAAGAACAACGGCGCATCGTCGAGACTAATCGGATAGCGCTGCAGGAAACGACGTGCACTTACGTAATGGCGCCCGTCTACCGAATAATAAGCGTTGTCGGCATCGGCGATTCCAGCGCCAGGCTTAACGATAGCGAGCGTTGATTCCGCAGGGTTATACGCAATGGCTACGCGGTCATACGCTTGTACGCCGATAAAACTACGTAGCGCTGCGTTCAGATAAAAGCGTTTCTGCTTATCGAGTGTGACGACGGGCAGGCCGTCAGATGGTACGAATTCGAATCCGGTTAATAGCGTAGTAGTTGCTGCGTCTTTTGGCATAGCGGTAAGCCCCCGTTATAAATCTTAGTTGACGTAATTATAACGTTAGTTTAAACGGATTGCAACGAAATTAAACGTTAAAGCTCAGGACTAATATAAAGTCCGTTAGTCCGTTCCAACTCGGACGTTACCGCTATAATAGCGCTAATTAAAGCATCATCGATGTTCCACACGATTCCGTTTGGATTATTCGTTGTGTTCATCGCTTCTACTATACCGGATAAACGTTCGATTTGTGACGATGTTAGGCTTATCGTAATTTTTTCCATACGTAATTACCTCCGTAACTGGCGTTAGCCTTAGTTTTATTAAACCGAGTATAGCACGCGGTGGTTGAGGAAGTCAAACGTAAAGTTGACGCAAGTGTGACGCAAAGAAAATATACGGAAAGAGGGCGATTAATATCACTAACAGAATCGTATTTTTCAGCGGTGGAACCGGATCGTGGGAAGTCGCTAATAGAGTCCGCCATGAGTATGGCACCGACGGCTTATATCTGTTATTCACCGATACACTAATCGAAGATAACGACTTATATCGTTTTATTATCGAGTCTGCGGCGGAGATATTCGGAGTTACTGGCGAGCGAGTTAAGCGTCTGCTCAGTCGAGCGAGCGAGTTACCGTTAGTGTATACAGATATGGAATCTCGCAGATTAGCACTAGAGTCGCTGCGTATCGATACAATCGCGGAAATACCATCGTTACTATGGTTATCTGAACAACGCGACGTGTGGGACGTATTTGAGGAATCGAACTTCCTCGGCAACTCGCGTATTGCTCCGTGTTCCGCACAGCTTAAGCAACGGATGTCTAAACGTTACGTAAAGGTGAATTTCAACGCAGAGGACACCGCACTTTACCTCGGCATTGACTGGACGGAAGAGCACCGCACGAAAGAACCTGTTCGGAATTGGGCACCGTATCCTGTTGAGTTTCCGCTATGTGACGAGCCTTACGTTAATAAAATCGATATTATCCGCAACCTAGAAGCACTAAACATCGAAGCACCTCGCTTATATGCGATGGGCTTTAGCCACAACAACTGTGGAGGTTTCTGCGTTCGTGCCGGACAAGGACACTTCGCTAACTTGCTCGAAAAGAACCGTGAATTATACTTATACCACGAAAATAAAGAACGCGAATTCATCGAAACAATTGGTAAGGAAGTTTCGATATTGAAACGAACTAAGACAGTTCGTGAATTCGTGCCGCCTACTGCGGGTAATATCGCAGAATTATTAATTCCGGAAATGGCTGACGGCGATGACCCAGAAGAATATCGAGAGTTCCGAGCTGGATATATAGAACGCTCATTACACGGGTACACCGACCGCAAAGTAATTAATCTCCGCTTAACACTCGAACAGCTCCGCAAGGAAATCGAATCCTCACGCCAGGAGGAAATCGACTTTACGGACATCGGCGGTTGTGGCTGCTTCGTAGATGATTCACGGCTGGGGGCATCCGAATGAGCGAAAGAGATACGTTACATTTCGCAGTAACCCGACTGAGACGTACGACCATCGTATTTATCGGAAGAACCGGAGTGCCCCGCCTAATTGAGCGACTGCTGGTGACAATTATACGAAATAGGAGGCGGTAATTTGACGAAAGCAAGCGAAGCTAAAGCGATACTAGGCAATTTACACGCATTATCAGCCCGCCGTTACGTAGGCGACACCAACGCATCCGACACGCTAGTCGACTTTGCAGACGCTGTTAAACGCGCAGGGCTGACGTCTAGGCAAGCCGAGGCATTGCGTCTAGTGTACGTAAAGGATTTGACGCAGAGGGACGCAGGGTTGGCGATGGGTGTGAGTCAGCCCGCAATTAACGGATTATTACGAGCGGCGGAATCTTCGATTGATGCCGAAACTAAACGAATGGAGCGTGTCAGATGAGGAATTTAAGCGGCTACGAGAGGTTACGCATGGAACAAGGTTACGAGCCTACTCCGGATAATACACCGAGATACCCTGACGAAGATACCGTGATTATTCATAAACGCTACGTAGCGGGCGATTCTTATGCTTACCTCGGTCAAATGAACGATTATACAAATAGACGTCGAGTTTACGTCCTCTATTGCGTTATCGAATCGGAGGTATTAGAGGCTACTACGTTTGATAGAATCGAAGCCGACGTCATTTTCGATGAGTATGTTGAGGAGTTGAAACGTCTATGAGCGGGATTGTTACGGTGTTCAACGGTGATCAGCGAATACAGCCTCATGAATACGTAGATTTACTATTTAAACTCGCAAAGATGGGCGATTCTAAGCCGCAAGACCGCATATATCGAGTGGAGGCGATGACGGAAGCATACTTTAAAGAGTTCGGTAAGCACCTCGGCAGCGTCGTATTGAACCGGCTTGCTTCCTTGATACTTTACGACGAACTGTCCAACCCTCACCCCGACAAAATGACGCGAGAAGAATATCCGATAATGTCCGATAGTCAGCGTGACGAGCGGGAGGAGAAGGAGTTTTCCGAGAGCCTAATGCAGGATTTTTCGGTTGACTACGTAGATCATCGGATTAAGACGCGGGATAGTAACCGTAAACATCGCGAATTACTAGGTATATATAACTGATTATGCGTATTTACCTTATAAAAAGTGCCGTTAGTTGGCTGTACATTATAGGAGAAGTAATAACTTTAGCGAGCAAACTCCGTAGTAAGCAACGGCAAGGCTCGCTATATACATAAGCGGTCTTGCGACGTAGGAGCTCGGCAGTTGCGAAACTATACGGCGTTAAGCATTACGGAAGAGTGGCGGAATAGGTAGACGCTTCATAGCCGTTTCAGTCGGAGTCCTATCAGTACGCGGGTAATCGCTTAGTAGGGCGAACAAGCCGTCGGTAAAAGGTGCGATATGTACGGTGCAAATCCGTACCTCTTCCGTTTATATTTAGCGGCTAAAGGTCGCGTGTCAAGCGCACATAAATCGAATCACGTCCAAGCATAACGGACGCTAAACGCTATAATGCCGAGGCCTGTGGATGTGACTTCGTTAAAAAACCGGGAGTAGTACCCTTACGACAAGAGCGTAGGGGCGTCCGATGACGAGCGTTGCCTATCGGTGGTGCTTCGAGGATTAACCGCCGAACTACGAGAGTCGGCCGACGGAAGCATAGCATGCTAATAACGCCGTCATAAAACGAAAGATATGCCGGTAATCCGCACCGACTCAAGCGGAGTGAATGACGAGAAGGCGTCCGTAACTGGGCGTCTTTTACGTTGTCGGCGGACATTAAACGACTACATTAGTGAACGGAGTTGGTTTTAGTATGACGGAATTTATCGTTATCATCGCAGGAGGACGAGATTTCTCCGATTATTTGAAGTTAAAGGAGTCGTGCGACAAGGCGCTATTAAACAAGCGAACTACTCACGACATTGTCGTAAGGTCAGGCGGAGCAAAAGGTGCGGATTTATTGGGCGAGCGTTACGCGAAGGAAAACGGCTTTACAGTTCAACAATTTATACCGGAATGGAAGAACGCAGATGGAACTCCGAATCGTGCTGCGGGCCATATTCGGAATAGAGAAATGGCGGACGGTAATTCGGAGTTCACCGATAAAGCTGACGCATTAATCGCATTTTGGGACGGTAAATCACGCGGCACAAAAGGCATGATTGATTACGCTAAAAAGAAAGGCGCTATCGTGCGCGCTATTACTTATTAAACGGAGGTTATACGATATGTCAACGAAAACAAACGATTTTTACTGCTACTCAACTACGCTATTCTACTTCTTAAAGGCGAATGGTGTCCGCTATAAATATACGGCGCTACATGATCGTACAGGCAACCGTATGTGGGTATTTGAGCGCAATGACGGATTAGCCGCGCTACTAGACGAATACGACGAACGCAAAGCGAAAGCACTTAGTTAACGGAACTTAAATTAGTGAACGGGGGAATTAGTAATGGGAGAAAATCGCAAGATTTACGATAAGATGTCACCTAGCGCAAATGGACGTACATTTATACCGCTATCGTCAAACGTTAAGCACTACGTACATCATCCGAAGATGAATCCGGCGTTATTATTTTTATACGCGCTGATCGTCGATAAGTACAACGCTGCAGAAGGTCGAGCGTTTCCTAGTATCGATACGCTAACAGTTGAGTACGGAGTGAGCCGCAATACGACCGATAAGCACGTCGAGGTCTTAAAGGAGGTCGGCTTAATCGATTATCCGGAGAAAGGTTCGTATTTACCGTTAGAGCCGTTAACACAAGCGGAGTTTTACGTAGAGTTTCCGGAAGCGTGGGACGTGTATCAGAAACGGTTAGACACGAGTAATAAACGGAAAGAACGCGATAGACTTCGGATGCAAGAATATCGTAGTAAGCGTGGTTATATCGACGGATAATATCGTGTCACACCTAAAATTGGGTGTACGTTTCACAATAATTGGGACGACTTTTCACTCTAATTGGGTGGTAACTAGATTTAGATAACTAGACTTACTTAACGAGATTTAAATAATAGCGCTCAATAAGCAAAGAACGCTTATTAATCGCAGATGTATTACTTATATATCTTAGCGAAGGTTCTTCTATTCAAAGAATAGCGAGAGATAAACGTACACCCAATTATTGGGCGAACAGAACAACGGAGGTGAAACAGATGACCAAACGTAAATTAACGGATAGACAATACGCAGCAATAGCGCTTTTATCGTTACCGAAAAGAGGCGGACTTACCTACGAACAAGTAGCGGAGAAGGTCGGCGTAAGTAGCGAATCATTACGACAATGGCGTATGAAGGACGAATTTAACGACGAATTAAAGCGGGAGATAGTACGCTCAACGATCGATAGCTTGCCGGACATTATGGCGTCAATACCTTCGCATATTATCAAGGACGGTAACGCGGCTCTTTTCAGAACGCTACTACAGGCGCATGGTCTTTTAACGGAGAAGCTCGAAGTAGAGTCGAAAGGCGACGGTAGTGTCGATGTGAACGAGATTAAAGCGCGTATGGCGGAGTGGGGTAGCGGTAGTAATCGCAAGGGTGACGAATAGTAGCGCATTATATAGGAAGAAACTCTAACGGAGTGGTTGCGGTAGGTTGCGTTGAGGTCGTGGAACTACGGGAACTGCCTTCTGACGGACGCACCCTCCGAACACTTTGACGGCATGCCCGTAACAGTCCGAATTGTGTCCGTTGTATACACAATACGCACACTTACCGCTAATTTCGTATGCAATATTTATGCAGTGTTGTTGACGAAAAGTGTTCGCTTATTAAACGTAACCTTGCGAAGTGAATGCGTTTTAAGCGTATGCATAAACGATGTATAAACGAAAGTGAAACGTAATTAAAGAACGTTGATACGACGCTGTTTGCTACGTTATTTAGTTTACATAAGATATATTATCGAAAGCTACGAATGTATAAATATAATTTGCGAAATTGAACTAAAAATTAACGCAATTTAAAACGTTGTTCGTAAAACGCAAACAATTCGCAAATCTCGTTTTTCCCAAGCAAGGCGGCGAAATAGGGCGAAACTGGTCAAACGTAAATCGGCGTATCAAATTTTCGTTTCAGCTCGGAAAATATCCGCCATATCGGAAAATCACTTTGGTCTACGTAAGAATGCCGTAATAAACACGTCGTTTTAGCCGTCTTAATAGTGGCGGAGTACAATCGCTACCTAAACGGCTATCACACGTTATATCAACGAAAATCAAACGGAAATGGAGGCGGTCATATTGGCGTGGGTAAACGGACGATTTGTTGGGCGTAAAGAACGCGCTGATATTATCGCAACCTATACGGAATATATCGATGCAATTAACGAAAGAATTACCAACGGTCATTACGTATCGGACGAGGAACTAATCGAAGTAAATACGTTACTGGACGAAGTAGAACGCCTTTCGCGTATACAGCGGTGCGAAACGGATACGCTCGAATTCGCTATCGAATATTTCAGCGAAGCACGTAATCCAGGTAACGCCGGCAACTGGGACGGTTTCGATTTAACGGATAAGGCGGACGCTGCGGAGTTCCATCGGGAAATATCCGAAATAATGGACGAAGTATCGACGACCAAGCGTAACGCCAAGACAGCCGTAGCGGCACCGCGTTCACACGCAAAGTCTACGTATTTAACGAAGGGCTTTCCGTTGCACCAAGTCGTATACCGCAAACGTAAGTATATCATTATCATATCGGAAACGCCGTCGGTATCTGGACCTAACCTAGAATGGTTGGCGACGCAACTGAAACATAACGCAAAGCTACGCGCAGACTTTGGTCCGTTACTTTCCGAGCGACAACAGGAAAACGTACGCGACAACTCAGAGGAGTTCATCGCATGGGAAGATCGCGACGGTTCCAAACGTCAATTAACGAAAGTAGAGGCATCGTCAACAGGAAAAGCTCTACGTGGTCGGAACTGGCAAGGATCACGACCTGACTTAATCGTATGTGACGACTTAGAGGACGGTAAAACGAACGCAGCAACGGAAGAGCAGCGTACGAAACTGCGCGAGTGGTTTCAATCCGTAGTTATGCCGTTGGGCGACCCAAAAGGCGAAAAGACTGCGATTATATACATGGGAACGACGGTACATTTTGACGCTCTCTTAATGCGGATTCTTTATAAACGATCCGACTTTACGACGAAGGTTTATCGGGCGTTAATCGACCCTCCAACGCGAGGCGACTTATGGGAAGCGTGCCGTGCGATATACCAAGACCACGAAAACGTCAATCGTAAGGCAGACGCAGAGGCGTTTTATACGGCTAATTACGACGCTATGAACGAAGGCGTACGCGTATTATGGGCGGAGTTTCAACCGATATGGAAGTTAATGACGTGGAAGTGGGACAACTCTAGTAAGGCGTTTAATACGGAGTATCAGAACAATCCGCTTGACGAGGAATCGATGATATTCAACCCGGCAACATTTACGTATTGGGACGAAAACAACGCGCAACGTCAATTCCGTCATGCCGAATATATAATCTCGATGGGCATCGATTTTGCGATGGGAAAACAACGAGGTGACTACTCAGCAATTGTCGTTACAGCGAAGCACCGAGAAACAGGCGTCTATTACGTGGTTGACGCATGGGGCGATCGTGTACACCCGGATAAATTCCTCGAAATAATCGTTGAAAAAGTGAAGCATTACGTACCGGACGTAATCGGAGCGGAAGCGCAAGCAGCGCAGGAGTTCTTCGTTGATAAATTACGCGACTATTTACAAGCAATCGGATTTCCGGCGCATAATCGAGTTAAGAAAGTATATCAACGTTCTCGTAAGGAATTACGTATTGAAGCGCTATTGCCCGACATTGAATCCGGCAAGATACGTTTCAGTAAGGCACATATGCTATTAATCGAACAGTACGAGCGCTACGGACAAGGCGCGCATGACGATTTACCGGATGCGCACGAAATTTCCATTCGAGTTAGCGCACAAGCAAAGCGCCGCATGATTGATAAGCCGGCGTATTTATAACGGAAGGAGGACGTAAGTTGACGCTATTTAAAAAAGGCGAACAATACCCGCCACAAGATTCGATTGAGCGACTAGCACGTTACGCTCGCCTACGTAAGGTATTCGACGGAAATCAAATCGAAGTGTACGAACGTGCGACGGAAATATTACGAGACTCACCGCACGCAGCACAGTTACGTAAATTATATATCGCGGTCAACTTAGCCGATATACTCTCGACAAAGCCTGCGGATTTACTCATAGGAGATCCGCCTAACTACGAAAGCGGAAATGACGACGAGTCAACGGAGCAGACGGCACTAAACGGCTACGTCGAAGAAAACGACTTGAATCAGCTAATACACGAATCAGCGACGTCCAACGGATACCGCGGTGATGCGTGGTTCAAGACGCGATTCGGATACCAAACGGACTATTCCGAACTACTTGCGTTAGGTTACGAAATACCGGATTCCGTTCGCATGGAGCCGATTATCGAGCATGTTGACGCTAGTTGCGTTTTTCCCGAAACAAGTCGCGGTAACGTAAAGCAATTCAAAGCGGTTAATATTGCTACAGTCGAATGGATTACTACGCGCAAGGCGGACATTCCGTATTTAAACGTTGAGCGTCATATACCCGGCTTTATCCAGTATAAACGCTTCCGCTTAGTGCCTGGCGACTTAGTAACGCGATTCGGAGCGCCTATACAGACGTACATTATCGACGAAGAAGTCGGTACAGGACGCGCCGAAGATTTAGTAGCTACTAAACTACCGCATATTCCTGTATTTCATGCGCCATATAAATCGGTGGACGATGGTTGGGAAGGAATCGGTGGTATGGAGAAGTTAGAGGATACTTTTGCCGCTATTAACGACCGATTAGCGCAAATCGATTTTATCCTTTGGAAACACGCTGACCCGACTGCATACGGTCCCGACATCGAAGGTAATACAAGTAACTCCGTCCAATTTGGCGGTAAGTATATACCGGTAGTAAAGGAGGATGTCGTACCTGGTTACATGACGTGGAACGCGCAATTAGACGCAGCATTTCGTCAGCTAGACATACTTATTTCATCGGTATTCATCGTTTCAGAAACACCGCAATGGCTATTCGGTACGGTAATGGCCGGCGACAATAAAGGCGGAACAGGAACGTCGCATACGGACGGCGGCGCAATTAAGGCGCGTTTCATGCCTATTTTAACGAAGGTTAAACGGATTCGCGCGCATTATGACCGTGCATTACGCGACGCATTATATACGTGCTACTTATTCGATAAGGCTTTCGGAGATTACGAAGGCGAAGCGGTGTATCCGAAGATTGCGTGGAAAGACGGATTACCAACGGACGACAAAGCGATGGCGGAAATCGCAAGTATCCGAACTGGCGGAAAACCTACGTTAGACGTACAGACGGCTATTAAGGTGCTCGACGGCGTGGACGACGTAAAAGCGAACGAAATCGTAAGACGTATCGGTGAGGATGAGGATAAAGCGCTAGGAACGGTTGACGCTTCGATATTTAACGGAGTGAACGCAAATGGCAACTAATTTCCGTCAAGCGCCGCGTCCGAATTACGAATACGACATCAAGCGACTCACACAAGAATACGAAAAGGCGTTACGTGCGGTACAGGCCGAAATAAACTCGCTATTCCTAACGGATTTCGAACGAGCTCAAATCGTAGCCGTCGAAGAAAACATACGGGCAATCTTACGCGAACTAAATCGCTATGGCAACGCATGGACGACGGCAACTATTACGAAGTCAGCTAAAGACGGCGTAGCTTCTACGTTATTTTCGTTAGGGCTTGCGGAAACTTACGAAGATGCCATAAAGATTGCGCGATTTAACTCGCTAAATAAACCGCTAGTAGAGGCGCTAATTGCCGATACGCAAGCGGATTTACTCGCAGTTACGCAGAACGTTGAACGCAAGACACGCGCAGCAGTACGACAAGCTACGGCGGACGTACTACGCACGAATACTGCCGCGGGAATTAACGGTACGCAAACGCTACAACAGGAGCTAACGAAGGGCATACGGAAGAAACTAGGTAGCGCGGCGGATACCGCGATAGTTGACGCGGTAGGTAGGCGCTGGAAATTAAATACGTATACCGAAATGTTAGTGCGGACTAAAACGATGGAAGCGCACAAGGAAGCGACAATTAACGAAGCACTTGGAAACGACTCACAGTATGCGGTAATCAGCAGACACGGCGCAAAAGACGCATGTTCAAAGTGGGAAGGAAAAGTCGTAGCACTAACGCCGGATGCACCGGGTGATTTTCCGTATTACGGCGATTTACCTCGTAGCGAGATATTTCATCCGAATTGCAAACATTTATTAACGCCAGTACGTAGACCAGACCGATTACCGGTTGATTTACGAGAACTTAATGGTATTTAAACGTGCGCTCACCAAACGGTAGGGCGTTTTTAATTTGACCGAACGTTACGTCGTAAAACTCAACGGATATAATAGTCGACGGACTTTAAACGGATAGGAGGACGTAATGAACAAGACAGACAACCATTTACGTTTAGATTTACAGTACTTCGCAGAGGACGACACACCGGAAGATAAACCTGCGGACAATACACCGGAGAACAAGCCGGAACCAAAAGTCGTAACGATGACGCAAGAAGAACTCGACGCATTAATCGGACGTGAAAAAGGAAGAGTCAAAGGTAAGTATGCGGACTACGACGATTTAAAAACGAAATTAGCCGAGTATGAAGCGGAAAAGACGGAGAAAGAGCGCGCTGAACTATCAGAGATTGAGCGACTACAAGCCGACTTAGCTGCGAAAGAAGCGGCAGAGCAAGCATTAGCGACGCAGCTAGACGAAATTAAATCGCAAGCAACGCAAGAACGTATTCGTAACACGTTTATTCAGCAAGCGAGCGCGCAAGGTATCGCGTTTGTTGACGCAGCTTTGAAATTAGCGGATTTAACTTCGGTGAAAGTTGACGAAGCGGGAATGGTTACAGGCGTTGACGAAATCGTAACGGCGTTAGTAGCGGAAAATCCGTTTCTAGTTGCGAAGAAAGAGCAGAAGTCAATCGGGGATCCGACAAACGGCGGTAAAGGTGACGTTGAGAAAACTTCGGAACAATTACTCGCAGAAGCGGCAGAGAAAGCGCGCAAAAGTGGATTGCCCGCAGATAGAGCGGCATTCGCTAAATTGAAGCGCGAATTAAGACTATAAGCGGCGGCTTTATAACGCAATAAAACTATATTAACGGGGGCTATTACACATGACAACTTTACAAAATCAAATCGTAGGTAAAAAAGAGGACGTAACAGACGAGCTATTATTATTAAATCCGCATCAAACGCCAATGTTATCGCTTGTTGGATACGGCGAAGCTACGACGCAAGTTGAACACGCTTGGTTTGAGGACGAAATGTACGCGGATGAAACGAAAGCTACGGCAACTGCAACGAATGCTGGCACAACATTAACGGTAGTAGACGGTTCTATTTTCGAACCAAAACACGTAATTAAAGTCGGAGAAGAATTCATGCTTGTTACTGCGGTAAGTGGTAACGACTTAACGGTATCTCGCGGTTACGCAAGTACTACGGCGGCTTCGGTTGCTATCGGAGATAAAGTAGAATTCCAATTCGTAGAAGGTGTAGAGGGTGCAGACGCACGTAAAGCACGATTCAAAAAGCGCTCACGTAAGTCTAATATTACGCAAATTTTTGACGAAACTATCTCTATTTCCGGTACTGCAGCAGCAACTTCTCAACACTCAATCGACGATCTTTACGAATACGAAAAACAAAAGAAACAACTTGAATTAGCGTTACAACTTGAAAAAGCGGTAATCAACGGAGTTAAATACGAATCACCGGATGGTCTTGTGCGTCAAATGGGCGGTTTACGTAATTTCATCGTTACTAACGTTTCAGACGGGGGAAAAGCGGCTCTAACGGAAGATAAGTTAATCGACGCATTCCAAACGTTGTTCGAAAAGGGCGGTTTTGCTACTGGCGGTAATTATAAGATTATCGTAGGTGCTAAACAAAAACGTGCTATCTCGGCGTTAAGTAAGGATAAAATCGTTCTTGACCGTATGGATAACGGACGCGGACAAGTCGTAGACCATTACTTATCTGACTTTGGCGCTGCTGAAATCGTATTAAATAACAACGTCGGACCGGACGAAGTGTTCGTAGTAGATATTAATCGCGTTGAAATCAAGCCGTTGCAAACGCGTCAATTTACACACCAATATATGGGCGCGAAGGGTGACTACGTAGAAGGTCAAATCGTAGGTGAGTACACGCTTGAATTGCACCAAGAGAAAGCGCACGCTCGAATTAAGAACTTAGCGTAATTTTAACGCAATTATAACTCGAAACGGGCGTAGCGATACGTCCTAATATTGCGTAAGGAGGCATCGAATTAATGGCGAAATTCACTTCGCGCTATAGAGAGTTAACGTTCTACGTCGACAACGAACGTAAGCAATTTGCAAACGGCGTTTACGAAACAGATGATAAGCAGACTATAGAAGCGCTTGAATCGTTGAAGGACGTACAGAAAGTCGCAGATGAACCGAAAGCAACGAAAGCGGAGGCAAAGCCGAAAGCGGCAACGAAACCCTCCGGTAAATAAAACGGAGGTGTAACGTATGACACAATTGTGGAATCTCGACGAAGCAACGGAATATATCCGCTTAAATACGCTAGACAACGAGGACTTTATCGACGGAGACGAAGAACGTAAAACGGCATTGTTAAACGTAGCCTCGCGCACACTGACACGGAAATACAGCGGATATACCATACCGGACGAAGCCGTTTACCTTTTCAGCGCAGTGCTCGCAGCAGCGTTTAACGATACGAACAAAATGGCGCAACAAGGAATCGCGTCGTTTAGCGTACGAGGCATCGCTTTTACGTTTAAGGATTGGTCGAAAAAAGGACTCGACGCGCTTATACCGGACGAAGTAGCGGAGTTAATCGGCGCACCTAGCGGCCGTCAAGTGAAATGGACGGTGTTATAAATGGCAATAATTCCGCTGAAGCAGAAGGTACTCGTACACAAGCCGGCTACTGTCGACGATTGGGGCGAAGTTACTTCGCATCCTCCGCTAATTTTAAAATGTCGCGCAGATGAACGGACGGAAGTCGTAAAGAATCCGCAAGGCTCCGAAGTTGTTAGCGGCGTTCAATTAATGTTCGATAAGCTACCGAATATAACGTATGACGACGTAATCGAATATAAAAACGAAATAGACGTGACGGTCAAGCGTAAACCGGTAAAAATCGAACCTATACGAATGGTAAACGGTAAGCCTGCGTTAACGGCGGTGTATTTATAATGGCGGAATTTACGTTAGATATGTCGAAGTTTAAGCGCGCCGTTCGTGATGCGCCAGATGTAGTCGGAAAAGGCGCTAAGACTGCGCTTGGTGACATTAAGGACGATTGGGTACGCAGTGCTGTCGATATTGCTCCGCTAGATACGTCAAATCTACGTAAGCAGATACACGGAGAAGTTGGCGGTAGTGGAATCGACGGATTCATCGAAATTGAAGCGAATGCAACGCAGAATACCGGTGGCAAGCGATTTAACTACGCTTATTTTATCCATGAACAAAACGCCGGTGGTAGGGCTCTAAAACACGCAGGCGCGGAAAAGAAGTTCCTCGCCGTCTCATTAGAGCGACGTAATGCGGAATATCAGCGATGGCTCGAAGAGGAAATAGAAGCGGAATTAAAGAAAGCGGGGTGGTAGTTTGGCGGACATTGTAACAGAAGTCGAAAGCCTACGCGATTTCGTAGTCGATGCGACATACACGCGTATTTGGATGCAGACGTTACCGGCGAAATATACGGCTGGCGAGCTATCCATACGCTATCAAGGCGATACGTCAACGTCAGAAACCGGCTACCATTACCGGCTAGATCGCGAGTATCAATTCGTAATCTTCGGAACGTCGGAGCGAGATTGCGTAATTAAAGCAAGCGCATTACAACGTAAATTAAATAGCACGCAAGTAATACCGCTAAAAGGGTCGTCGCGTTTCATACGCAACGGTCTTTTTTCGTTTTCACAACCGTTTAAAACGGAAGGCGGAGAAGTATTCGCAATTATTGGCGTACTTCAAGCGGAGGTTCGAGAAGCTAGACACTTCGATACGGTGCCGAAGATTGGCGTAGTAGAGGCGCAAGTAACATCGAAAAGTAAATAAAATGGAGGCGGTATTTAATGGCAAATGGCGGACAGTGGGACCCAATTTCCCTTCCGATTAGACCAGGTTTATATATTAACTTCGTCGAACAGGCGTTGGCGCAAATCGCAGGAGGTCCGCGTGGAGTCGTAGCTATTCCGATTTTCACATTCGGCTCAAAAGCGACGGCTGGCGAATTCTATACGTTTGAAAACGAAAAGCAAGCGACGGACATACTCGGCACGGCAAACGCGAAAGCAGTATTACGCATATTACAAGGCGGCGCAGCGGAGGTTCTTGCGTATGCAGTTCCGACTAATGCGGACGCCGTAGCGCAATACGCGGATTTACGTGACGCATTCGAAGCACGTCCGTTCAACGTATTCGTATACCCTGGCGAAGTTGAAGCGAGCGAACAAGACGCAACAGTAGCGTGGGTTAAGCGTAATCGAGCGGAAGGTAAGCATTTTACGTTTGTACTAGGCGGCGCGAAAGCGGATGACCAAGACCCTACGGTTGGTAACGCACGTTCAGTCCGCGTCAAAGACGAATACGTAGTTAATCTGATTACCGGCGTCGTACTCGGAAATGGTTCGGAGTTAACTTCGGCAGAGTACGCGTCTTACATCGCAGGACTTATCGCAGGCACGCCGATTAACAAGTCGATTACGTACGCAACGTTACCGGTATCTGACGTAACTAAACGCTTACGAAATAGCGAAATTAATACGGCGCTTACGAGCGGTTCGTTAGTACTCGTAAATGACGGTAAGCAAGTGAAAGTAGAGCAAGGCGTAACTACGAATTCAGACGCGACGGCACGCGGTAAAATCCGCATTATGCGCGCAAGACAAGCGGTTGCAACGGATATACCGGCGACGGCGAAAGACCGCTATATCGGCAAAATCGACAACAATCCGGCAGGACAAGCTACGTTAATTTCGGCTATTAAAGCGTACCTAGAAACGTTAGAAACGAATAACGTCCTGATGGCTCCGGAAGTAATGCTCGACCCACAACGCCAGTCGAAAGGCGATAGCGTCTTCCTTGCGGTTAGTTACGTAGAGGTCGATTCGATGGAACGTATTTTCTTATCGATTAACGTTTAAATAAACGAAAACACAACGAAAGGGTGACGCTATAAATGATGGATTCAACGAAAACATTAAACGGTGCGTTAGGAAAACTGTATCACGAAGGCGAATGGCTTACGAATGTAACCGGCGTAGAACTAACTAGCGATATTAATTACGAAGAAATCAAGCGCGCAGGCACTCGGAAAATGGGGCATAAGGCGACAACAGTTACGTCGTCCGGCACGATTTCGAGCTATAAATTAACGCATAAATTCGTCAAGCTAATCGGTCAAATCATGAACGATAAAAAAGGCGCATTTGTGACGGAACTTATTACGGAAATTAACGATCCGGACAACCCCGAAGCTAGCGGATTTATTCGCGTGAAGGGCGTCCAGTTTAACAAAATACCGGTTCTGAAATACGAACACGGCTCGATCGTAGAGGAAGAATTAACGTTCGTATTCGATGATTACGAATTCCTATAAGCAATAAACGGCGAAGGGGCTACGGCTCCTATCGCTATTACTTACGAAAATAAACCGATAAGGCGGATGATTATAAATGGCAGAATTGAATGCATTAGACGCGCTATTAGGCGCAAGCATTGAAGTAGAAGACACGGTATTTATTAAACGACTTGGCGTGAATTTCCGCGTAAAAGCACTAACCGGCGACCGCGTTAATAAGTTGCGCGAACAATGTACCTATGCGGAGGGCAAAGGCGCTAACCGTAAACTCGTTACCAACGAAGAAGAACTCGGCGGTCTTTTAATTTCCGAATCTTGCGTAGAGCCGGATTTCAACAATCCGAAATTACTCGAAAAGTACGGAGCACGTGACGCGGCTGACTGCGTACAAAAGGCGCTACTTGCCGGCGAAGTTGCAACGTTATCACATGCGGTATTAGACGTAAGTGGGTTCGCAAACGAAGGCGATACGGTGGAAGAAGTAAAAAACTAATTAAAGCCGGCGGAGAAGCGGCGATGTTACATCGGATATTTCAAGTGCATCACATACCGCCGGACGAAGTTTATGCGAAAGATTCGCGTTATCGAATGTTTATGTACGCTTCGGAGGAACTCGTAATCGAGGAAGAAGAACGTCAACGTAAGAAAGCGCAAAAATAACGGAGGAAGGAGGCGGTTAAATGGCGATGGACTTGGTAGCGAGATTATCGCTAAAAGATGACGGCTTTTCTTCGCGGATGCAAAGAGCCACGCGCTCACTAAGCGACGTCGAACGTAAGACGCGATCAGTATCGTCCGGCTTTAGTAGCCTTACAAAAACGATGGCTGGCGTAGGCGCTGCGATTGGTGTGACCGCATTGCTATCGAAAGGTATCGGAATGGTAAAAGGCTCGATAGATAGCGCCTTTAAGCGTATTGATACGATGGAATCATTCGAACGTGTATTAACTACGTTGACAGGCTCCGCAGAAAAGACGGCAGCGGCACTCGACGCAACACGCGAAGCGGTAACGGGAACTGCTTACGGATTAGACGTCGCAGCAAAAGGCGTACAAGACTTCGTTACACGCGGAATGGACGTCGATAAAGCGACTAAAACGATGGCAGCGTGGGGCGACGCAGTAGCGTTTTATGGTAACGGCTCTAACGACCAATTAGCCGGTGTTTCCGACGCGCTTGCGAAAATGTATTCGTCCGGCAAGGTCGGCATGGACCAAATGAACCGTTTATACGACGCAGGTATTGACGGAGTTGGAATGTATGCAAAGGCAACGGGTCAAAACGTAAATAGCGTACAGAAGCGTCTATCTAAAGGAGTAATATCGGCGAAAGACTTTATTGACGTAGTTACAGACGCGATGATGAACGGTACAAGAGGCGTTGTTAATATCGCAGGTGCCGCTAAAAAGGCGGGAGCTTCGTGGGGAGCGTCATTCGATAATATGCGAGCGGCGGTCACGCGTGGGGTCACGTCTATTATACAAACGATTGATACGTTGTTAAAAGATAACGGATTACCGACAATGCGCGCAATGATAGCGGAGTTTGGGAAGAGATTTGAAACTGCGCTTAAGAAGGCTGCGACACTTATCTCGCCTTTGGTCGACAAGTTAAAAGCGTTGTATAAAGTTATAGAACCGTATATCCCCATTATTAAAAAGGTAGCTACGGCGATAGGAATAGCGGTCGCGGCAATCGCGGGGTTCTTTTCAGTAGTAAGCGCGTTTAAGCTACTCGGCTCGGCGTTACTATTTTTAACGTCACCTATCGGACTTGTAATCGGAGCAATTACTGGACTAGTACTAGGCTTTCAACACTTCTATAAATCTAGCGAGCCTTTCCGAACAGCAATCGATAAGATTGTCGGAGGCGTAAAAGGACTATTCGCAGCACTAGGCGGCAACAACGCAAAGTCTGTAGACATAATGCAAAAAGCCGGTCTTAGTGTGGATCAAATCGGAAAAGTAACCGAATTTGCGAACGGAATTAAAAAGGCTATCAACACGGTAAAAACGTATATAACCGGTGTATTTTCTGCATTTAAAACGGGCGACGCCGGCGGCATACTCTCAGCGCTCGGTTTCTCGCCGGAAGTTATCGCAAAGATATTCGCATTTATAAACGTTGTAAAGACGAAAGCTAACGAATTTGTAGCGTATTTAAAGTCGAAATGGGAAGCGATTCAGCCTGGCATAGCGACTCTAATGCAGACATTTACGATGTTCAAGGACAATCTCGTTAATGTATTTACTTCGTTATGGGGCTTTTCACAGCCGATTTTTGGCGCGTTAATGTCGGCTTTCCAAATTTTGGCAGACATTGTAGTAATCGCGTTTAATAACGTCATTATGCCAGTAATCCGCAATACGATGGCTACGATTCAGCTTATGTGGAAAATCGTCGGACCTATCCTTAAACTACTCGGTTCGGCTATAGGATTAGCCTTCGAAGTGCTACGTATTGCGTGGGATACGGTAATCAAGCCGTTCGTTAATTTCATGACCACAGTGTTCAAAAAGGCGTTCGACCTAGCGCTGCCAGTAATTCAGAAGTTAGGCGATGCATTCGACGTTGTGGGCGGAGTTATCTCGAAAATCGCCGGCTGGCTTAACGATTTCACTGGCGCATTGAAGAGTTTCAAAGTACCGAATTGGTTATCGAAACTTGGCGGTGGCGGTACGGTTAAATTCGAGGAAACTGGCGGAGGGACTAGCAAAGGAAACTCGCATTACAACGGAATTGACTACGTACCATACGATGGTTATCAAATTTCGGCTCATAAAGGCGAACGTTTGCAGACGGCACAGGAAGTACGTGAAGGTAAAGCAGGCGGAGGCAGTCCAATTAGTATTTCGGGCAATACGTTCCATGTGCGACAAGAAAGCGATATACCCGCTATTGCGATGGCGCTGGCGAAGTTAATCGAACAGGAAGGAGGACAAATGGCGTGACAAATCCGATACAATTTTGGCTTAAAGATCGCGAAGGTTTGTACCTCCAATTGCCCGTTAATCCTTCGGAATTTACCGTAAGTTCTCCGTATGGTGTATCGAAAGTAAGTGTCGCGCATTTAGGCGAAGTTACAATTCCGGGTGAGCGCGGTCTAAAGAGCGTTTCGTTTGATTCGTTCTTTCCGCGTGACTACAATCCGTCCTATTGCGAATATAGCAGTTTTATGAACGCACGCAGTTGGGTTCTGCAAATCGAAGAATGGCGCGATACTCGGAAAAGCATACGCCTTTTAATTACTGGAACAAACGTTAGCATTCCAGTACTTATTGAATCATTCGACATTCAGCCGGAGCGTGCCGGTCACGTTGGCGATATTTTCTATAGTATGTCGCTCGTCGAGTATCGCGAACCTATCGTCCGCAAGGTCGAAAAGAAAGTGAACGCAGTTAAAGGCGTTTCCAGTACGCGAGCCGACAACGATAAGAAATCAGCGAAGTCGTACACCGTTAAAAAAGGCGATACATTATGGGCGATTGCAAAGAGTACCTACGGAAACGGTGCGGAGTATACGAAAATATACAACGCAAATAAGGCGGTAATCGGCAAGAATCCTAATTTAATAAAGCCGGGACAAAAGTTGGTGCTTCCGTGAATATTCGATTACTAATTCGGGACATCGATATTGCGGACTTTCTCGAATCCGTTAAGTGGGAAGGACATAGCGAAAAGCCTAACCGCACACTAACGCTTAACTTTAAAAATACGGATGATGGGCGCTACAAAGCATTCGCAGTTAATAACGGGGAGGCAATTCAGTATTACGTCGATAACAAACGTATTTTTATCGGTGTCGTATTCGCTACAGACATCAACGATAGTGGCGAAATGACCGTTACTTGCTACGATCGAAACTACTATACGTTAAAGTCGAATGCTACTCGACAGTTTAAAAACAAGAAAGCGTCGGACATCGTAAAGCTAATCGCAAAGGACTTCGACATACCGGTCGGAACTATCGAGGATACTGGCTACGTAATTCCGAAGTTAATTTTACGTAATAAGTCGCTATATGAAATGATGTTAAAAGCGATAACTCTTACGTATAAGCAGACGGGCAAGCGTTTCTTCTTCGGTAATGAAGACGGCAAACTGACGCTAATGCAACACAAAAATAACGTAACTCCGTGGATACTCGCAGCCGGTTCGAATCTAACTAGCGCAAACTATTCTATTTCGATGGAGGATACGAAAACGCAGGTCTACGTAACTGGCGGTAAGGACAATAAACTTACGCATACGACTAAATCCGTTAGTTCGCAGAAGTTATTCGGAATCATGCAACATTACGAGGAAATGGACGAAAAGGCGACGAAATCACAAGTAAAACAACGCGCGGAGACGTTACTAAAGGAACTCAACGTCCTTAACGACCAAGCGTCCGTTTCAGCAATCGGTATTCTTGACGTAGTTACTGGATGTGGCGTCTATGTGCGCGAGCCAATGACGGAACTTGCCGGCGGTTATTACGTTACTAGTGACTCTCACACGTTTAGCGACGGTAAGCACGAAATGAAACTTGAAATAAGTAAATCGCTCGAATTACCGCCGATTGAAATATCGGACGAAGAACTCGGCATCGAGAAAAAGAAAAAGCCAAAGAAGAAAAAGAAGGCTAAGAAGAAAAAAGATGACGAGAAGGATAAAAAAGACAAGAAAGAAACTACGAAGAAATAGACGGAGGGGATTACGATAGGACGCGAAGAAGGAAACGCAGGCGCACGGTTTGTAAATTTGATGCGTGAATTTGGACACAACGTAGATATGCGTACACACATCGCAAAAGTAACTTCCGTCAGCCCCTTCGCTATTCGTATCGAGGGCGACGCGGACGACATCGAGATGGATTCGTTAAACGTCATGCAGTCGATATTACCTCACGAAAGACAAGCGGTAATTAACGGAGGGACAGCGGTAACAATCGCCTTCCAAGACGGCTATGTTAGCGTAGGCGATGACGTATTCGTGCTAGAAACAAACGACGGACAACTATACCACGTAATCGATAAGGTGGTGCGCTAAATGGCGATAATACCGGAGTCACTAGAAGAAATCGTGGATGACGTATTAGAAACGGAAATAACCGATGAACCTTCGCTTACATATCGTTTAACTGAGCGAGGATTAGGCGGAATAATAGACGGAAAAGAAGCGATTCAGCAGTTTATCGTAAAAGCGATAAGAACTGCGCGGAGTCGCTTTTTAATTTACGACGATCAGTACGGTTGCGAAATAGAAGATTTAATCGGTGCGGACGTAACGCGCGAACTATTAGACGAGGAAATCCCGCGTGTAATCCGCGAAGCATTGATTTACGACGACCGTATCGACGACGTAGATAATTTCAGCGTTACTCACAGTAGCGATGCAGTCGTGATTAAATTCGACGTTACATTAACGAACGGAGAACGCATGGAGAGCGAGGTGACTATTTAATGTACGAAAATGAAACGTATGAAGCGATACTCGACCGCTTTCTGAGCAAGTTCCCGGATACGTTCGACAAGCGGCAAGGGTCCGTTTTATGGGACTTATTTAGTCCGATGGCTATCGAATTAACGCAAGCATACATCCAAATGGACAACGTATTAAATCTCGGATTCGCCGAATCAACAAGCGGAGAGTACCTCGAAAGACGAGTCGCAGAGCAAGGTTTAGTGCGGAAGGAAGCCGTAAAATCGACGGGCTTTATTACGGTAAGTGGTCCGCAAGGTACGGTAGTTTCGCCGGGTACTCGCGTATCAACGTCCGATACAGTGCCGATTTACTTCGTAACAACGGAAGAAAAGGTAATCGACGCAGATACCGTTTATATCTCGATTGAATCAGAAATCGGCGGTTCTGATGGTAACGTGGCAATTGGCGCGATTTCTCTCGTAGCAGGCGACTTGAGCGGAACGATAACGGTAACGAACGAATTAGCTTTGACAGGCGGTATTAACGAGGAAACGGACGAAGAACTATACGCACGTTATCACGAAAAGGTTAGTCGACCATCTACTTCCGGCAACAAGTACCACTACGAGCAATGGGCGAAGGAAGTCGCAGGTATTGCGGACGCTCGTTGTTATCCGAAATGGAACGGCGTCGGAACGGTGAAGGTCGTTGTTATAAACGGCGAAAAGCGCAGTCCATCCGCAACAGTTATCGGACATGTTTCCGAATACATCGAAACGCAACGGCCTGTACTTGCGGATGTAACCGTCGTAGGCGTGACAGAGCTATCGATAGATATATATGCGGCGCTTACCATACGAGAAGGTGCGGACGTGGAGGTAGTACGTGAATCTATTAGCGCGAAGATTACGGATTACTTTAAGAGAATCGCGTTTGTAGACGACACAGTGCGTTACACAGCGATAGGTAATGCGATACTCGACGCAGTTGACGTTATTGACTATTCAGACCTACGAATAAACGCGACTGACGGAAATATCATCCTCAAAAAGGACGAAGTTCCGGTTATTGGCGCAGTTTCTTTAAATAAAAAAGGGGGAGTTACTACATGGCAGCAATGAGCGATTATCTAAAGAACGCAACACTAAACGCAACTTTACGAGGACAGGCGTGGGTTGCGC
>Ga0153923_100098_pt1 | contig 42359 bp, 37 predicted proteins | sample TSNJ007MetaG_FD_104682 | JGI IMG/M metagenome (GOLD analysis project Ga0153923, IMG submission 104682) | Attine ant fungus gardens microbial communities from New Jersey, USA - TSNJ007 MetaG | ecosystem: Host-associated > Fungi > Mycelium > Unclassified | place: USA: New Jersey, Brendon T. Byrne...
ATCCAGTAATCAGTACTTCACCGTTCCTATTCGCTGTAAACGTTGCAGTATAATTATTGGTTGTGTCTCGGAATTTAAATTGTGCGCCTGCTAAACGTTGTTTCGTATATCCATCTTGCTTAACAATTTTGATGGCGCCTTTTTGTGCTTGATTATTTTTGGTAAACGTGTAGGTTTTGCCAGCATAATTCGAAGGTAAAAGAACTCTATGCACCGTTTTGTCAAGTATATAACCATTTGGTGCTTTTATTTCTGTAATTTCATAAATCCGGTTGACGGAAAAATTATATAAAGTTGCTTCACCATTAGCATTAGCAGTTACTACGCCTGTATTCCCGTTCACTGTGTCACGCCATCTAAATTGTGCACCTGCTAAACGTTGTTTTGAATAACTATCTTGTTTAATTAATTTTAAATTGCCACGTAGCGCAACATTTTCAATGGTATAATAACCAATCTTGTCAGCAAAATTAGTCGTTAGGGTAACTCGGTAAGTCTTGTTATTTAAGATATAGCCGTTTGGTGCTTTAATTTCTGTAATTTCGTATACACGATTGACTGGCAAATTCGTTATCAGGGCTTGTCCGTTTTTGTCAGCTACAACTGTTCCTTCTTTTCCTGTCACCGTATCACGCCATTTGAACTCTGCACCTGCTAGACGTTTTCTTGAATCTTTGTCTACTTTGATTATTGCTAGACTACCTTCTTGCGCTGTATTTTCAATGGTATAATAACCAATTTTATCTGCAAAATTAGTCGTTAGGGTAACTCGGTAAGTCTTGTTATTTAAGATATAGCCGTTTGGTGCTTTAATTTCCGTAATTTCGTATACACGATTGACTGGCAAATCTGTTATCAGTGCTTGTCCATTTTTGTCGGCTACAACTGTTCCTTCTTTTCCCGTCACCGTATCACGCCATTTGAACTCTGCACCTGCTAGACGTTTTCTTGAATCTTTGTCTACTTTGTTTATTGCTAGACTACCTTTTTGCGCTGTATTTTCAATGATTACTGTCACTACTTTATTTGCCTGTGCAGTTGTTAAAGTGACTTTATGCACGGTTTTGTCTAGTACATAACCTGTGGGTGCTTTCGTTTCTGTGATTTCATACGTACGATTGACGGATAAGTTGGGAATTGTGACCGTTCCATCGGTTCCAACTGTCACTGTTCCTGTTTTTCCTGTCACCGTATCTTTCCACTGAAATTCTGCGCCTGTTAAACGTTTTTTACTGTCTTTGTCTTGTTTAACAATTTTGATAGACCCTTTTTGCGCTACATTGTCAACAGTTACAGTCACTACTTTATTGGCTTGTGCAGTTGTTAAAGTGACTTTATGCACGGTTTTGTCTAGTACATAACCTGTGGGTGCTTTCGTTTCTGTGATTTCATACGTACGATTGACTGCTAAATTGGGAATTGTGATGGTTCCATCGATTCCAACTGTCACTGTTCCTGTTTTTCCTGTCACCGTATCTTTCCACTGAAATTCTGCGCCTGTTAAACGTTTTTTACTGTCTTTATCTTGTTTAACAATTTTGATGGAACCAATTTGTACTTGCTGCTTATTCTTCACCCGATATGTTAAAGTGTAGTCGGCTTTTCCAGCAAATGAAATAGGATGTTTAGTATCGTCTAATTCATAGCCATTAGGTGCCTTCGTTTCAACTAAATAATATTCTCCATCAGGTGATAAATTTGAAAATAACAGCTCGCCATTTTCATTCGTGACACCTTTTTCTATTAGATTATTTTTTTGGTCATACAACGAAAATTCAGCACCCGCTAAACGCTTCGCCTCATTATTTTCATCTACTTTTTCTACTTTTAATTGATTTTCTAAACGTGTATTTTCTTTTTTCAGACGAATCGTCTGAGTTTGGCCTGATTTAATTTCAAATGATACTGGCGTTGCATCTAATTTATAGCCGGGTGGTGCTTTAACCTCAATTAATTCATATTGATCAGGTTCTAAACCAGCTAAACGGATTTGTCCAGATTGATTGGTCCTTAAATTCTCTTGAATAACTTGTTGTGTTTTTTTATTCACAAGTTTGAAAATAGCGCCTTGCAGAACTTCAGCTGTCTCTGCGTCTATTTTTTCTAAAATAACACCACCTTGACCTGTTCCTCCACTATTTTCATCCGCAGTGATATAAGCGATGTCTTCATCTTCCCAAGCATCGAATCCCTCATTAGAAATACGCATATAGGTGTAATTTGATAGTAAGGCGTCACTTGGAATATTTTCATTTGGAATTGTTTCTAAATAAATATAATAGGCGTTTTTGTTAGAAAGATAACTGCCCGTAGCCGTTGGTATTCCTTCAAATTTCTCCGCTTCATAATTAAGTCCGCTTTTAGAAGCATGTTTTTGGAAAAATTGACTAGCATCGTAACTGTATTCATCATGCTCTAAATTCCGAATCATTTCACCATTTACTTCTAAAATAGGCTGCTTGGTGAGATACGCGGCAATACTGTCAACAGCTAATGTTTGGTTTGGACCTACATTATCTAAAAATTTAAAGGTTGTTTTTTCTGAACCTGAAAGTCCTGCTTGGTTATAGTTAAAATAGATGACCCAAGCAACTCTTCCTTCTGGCGTAAAACCTAAAGGAACTTTCCGAACGAGCTCAATTTCTGGAACTTTCTCAACATATTGCCCAATGTTAATCATTGCAACTTTTTGTGAATCTCCAAAAGTAAAAGTCACTTTATCTTCAAAATTTTCTGACAAATTTTGGTTATATCGTAATTTTAATTCTAAATCAGCTGAATAGTCTACAATATTTTGCAACGCTTTAATCGTCCAAGTTCCATCATCATTTGGAGTCACTCGAAGCCCATCACTGATTTCAAAAGGTGTCATTGAATAGGAATATTTTTCGCTATCCATTCTTAATGTAATCGTCTCTCCAATTGCTAATTCGGAAATTGATAACGCCAAGGAAACAGTTGCCCAATCTTTTGTCGCAACAATTTCCGTCTTATTTTCTGGATACTCCACAGATACAGACCGAATTTGCGGTCCACTTTCATTATCTATCGCATAAGAAATAATACTTGTATTAGATCCTAAAATAATAAAAATAATTAAACAAAGCGAAAATAACTTATTAATAATTTTTTTCATTCATCACAATCCTTTCAACATCAATATGTGTCTTTTTAGACACTAATTCACTAAAAAAAATAGTCATAATTTCTTCATTCTTCAAATCCAACAACTGTGAAATCAATTTAATATCCGCTGCTTTGAAAACAACTTCTCCTTTTAATTTTTTGTAAATCGTTGAAGCGGATACGGGCTGCCCGTATGCAGTCATTTCATTTGCCAACCATTCAACATTTTTTCCTTTCATTCTCAATTTTGAGTGAATTAAATTTGATTCCATTTTACTCTCCCCCTTTTCCACTCTTCGTGTCTAATAAGACACAGAAATTATATCATTTTGTGAAAAAAACGTCAATATCATTAAAATCAAATAACTTTTTTGTTATATTTGTTATATCTACTTTCAAAAAAACATGTTTCTTTTGCGACACTTTTTGTGCTAGAATGTTTTTACGGAGGTGGTTTTTTTGAAAGAAAATTTTTTGAAGCAAAAACGGATGGAGAAAAATCTTACATTAGAACAAGTTGGAAATTTTGTTGGTGTTGGAAAAAGTACCGTCAGGAAATGGGAAACTGGAATGATTGAAAATATGGGGAGGGATAAAATTGTCGCCTTATCTAAAGTTTTAGATGTATCACCTCTTGAAATCTTAGGTATTCCTGAAACGGAAGAAACGCCACTTGTTGTCCCGACCAATATTATGAATGTTTACAAACAATTGACAACTGAAAATCAAGAAGCAGTCTATCGATATGCTCAAAAGAAATTAACAGAACAAAATTACTTTTAATATTTATTTTAAATAGATGAATGTTAGACTTTTTAGTCAACGTCAAACAAAAAAAGCTTATCCTTCCGGATAAGCTTTTTTTAGATTGACTGTTGGCCAAAATACTGACGCCATTTGGTTTTCATGGCTGTCGTCATCGGCAACGCTGCTTCTTTGACAGCACAATATTTGTCAACAAAGGTTACAATGTAACTTTCTTTGTATTTTGGTGGTGCAATAGTTGCGCCCCACATATGTTTAATAATAATGTCTCGTTCTAAATCAGACAACTCTGTAATTTTTTCAGCATTTTTGGCTGCAATTCGTGGATGAACATAGGCATGAGAGCCTTCGTCAAACTTTGTTGTGCGCCAATCATAGTAAAACAAATCATGCAATAAACCAGCACGAGCTGTTGCACGAGCATTGCCGTTCCAACGCTTTGCTAATTTATAGCTATGATAGGAAACACTAATTGAATGTTCTAAACGAGTTGAATGCATATGTTGTGTGTATTCTGCTAATTTTTGGACTTCTTCGGTTGCTAATAAATCTTCTACATAAGAAAGATATTCTTCGTCTTCACGCCATTTTTCTGTCATATAATTGGGTGCCACCTTTTCTAATCCTTTTATAACTTGACTCGAGTATAGCACCCCAGCTATTTAATTACTATGAATTTCTCAATCTGTAACTTAACTTTAATATTTGCTTAATAAGTTTAGCGTTCAACGCAGTAAAATTTTCACAAAAACTTCTACATTTCTTCTGGTGCATGTAATCCTAGTAAACGTAAATCTTCTTTTAAAACAGTAGCTACTGCATAAACTAACGCTAAGCGTGCCTCTTTTTGAGCATCTTCATCCAAAATCCGAACATGGGCATAATATTTATTGAACGCTTGTGCTAAATGAATGCTATGTTTCGCAATAACAGATGGTTCATATTTTTCAGCAGCTTGCATCACAGTTTCAGGGAATTTTTGTAACAACTTCACGACTTCCCAGCTATCCTTGTCATTTAGTGCATAACGTTGTGTAGCGTCTGGTGTAAAGTTTGCTTTACGTAAAATACTCATCGCACGAGCATGTGTATATTGAACATATGGGCCAGTTTCGCCTTCAAAACGAACAACTTCATCTAATACAAAATCGAAATTATTTAGACGATCATTTTTAAGGTCATGGAAAATAACTGCACCTACACCAACTTGTTTCGCCACTTCTTCACGATTTGCTAAGTCTGGATTTTTCTCGTTAATTTGATTTCCTGCTAAAGTAACAGCTTCATTCAATACTTCTTCTAATAAAACAATTTTCCCTTTACGTGTGGATAATTTTTTACCGCCTTGAGTAATTAAACCAAACGGAATGTGTTCCATATCATCTGACCAGTCAAATCCTAGTTCTTTCAAGACTGCTTTTAATTGTTTGAAGTGATTGCTTTGTTCGTTGCCGACTACATAAAGTGATTTGGCAAAATCATACGTCCGTTTACGGTAAAGCGCAGCAGCTAAATCCCGTGTGATATATAAGGTCGCACCATCTGATTTACGAATAAGTGCTGGATTTAAATTATATTCTGTCAAATCAACAATTTCTGCACCTTGATTTTCTGTTAATAAATGTTTTTCTTCTAATAAAGTAACAATTTCATCCATTTTATCATTATAAAAGGCTTCGCCATTATAAGAATCAAATTCAACTTCTAACATGGAATAGATTTTATCAAATTCTTTTAGAGACTCGCTACGGAACCATTTCCATAATTCATTGGCTTCTTGGTCTCCTTCTTCTAATTTTTTAAACCAAGCACGTGCTTCGTCTTCTAATTCTGGTTTTTCTTCTGCTTCTTCATGAAATTGCACATATAAGCGCAATAATTCATTAATTGGTTGTTGGCGGACTGCTTCTTCAGAACCCCATTTTTTATAAGCTACAATTAACTTACCAAACTGTGTACCCCAGTCACCTAAGTGGTTAATCCGAATTGGCTGATACCCAATTTTTTCTAAAATAAAGGCAATTGAATTCCCGATTACCGTAGAACGTAAGTGCCCCATAGAAATTGGTTTAGCAATGTTTGGTGAAGACATATCAATAGGAACATTGCCATTATTGCCAAAGGTACTGTTTCCGTAGTTGTTTTTTTCTTTGACTACTGCGCCAATGACAGCTTGACTGACTGCTTCTTTATTCATGAAAAAGTTTAAATAAGGTCCTACCACTTCAATTTTTTCAAAATTTGTGCCATCAATTTTTTCTGCTAATTCTGCTGCAATTTGTTGTGGTGCTTTACGATAAATTTTAGCTAATGAAAAGGCTGGAAAAGCAACATCTCCATGATCAACAGATTTAGGATTTTCCAATAATTGTTCGATTTGATCCATCGTTAATTCTTCATTTAAAACATCATGTAACGCTTTTGCTACGATTTCTTTGTTGTTCATAAGAACCCTCCTGATTAATTTGTAAGTATAAAAAAACAAAAACGTCTCTGACAAAACAAAATGATTTGTTTTGTCAGAGACGAGAATTTACCCGCGGTACCACTCTAATTGTCTATACTACTTGGATAGACCTGCTTCATCGATAACGGTGATTGCCGTCTGCTTTCAGCAGAATTCTAAAAGTGCGCTTCCTCATTCCGATCACTCTTGGCTCCCACCTTCCCAAGATCGCTAAGCTGACGTTGAAATAAGTACTCTCTTTATCATCGAATGTCATTGTTAAACTGGCTTCATTATAGCAAATTTTTGTCTAGCTGGCTAGCCTTCTTCACTAATTGTCATAAAACTAACGCCAGGTTCTGCATTTAAGTTATACGAAGCAAAGTGATTCTTTTCAGCTTCGATAAAGGCGGCAGCGCCAATCATCGCCGCGTTATCCCCACAAAGTTTTAATGGCGGAATAAGTAATGTCACTTCTGGTAATTGTTCACTGATTGCATGTCTCATTGCTTCTCGTAATCCTTGATTCGCAGCAACGCCCCCAGCAATTAGCAATTGTTTAACAGGATATTCTTGACAAGCACGAATGGTTTTAGTCACTAATACTTCTACCACACTCGCCTGAAAACTTGCGGCTAAATCCTTTGTAGACAGTACTTCACCACGTTGCTCTGCATTATGAACCGTGTTAATAAACGCACTTTTCAAACCACTAAAGCTAAAGTCATAGTTATCCTCTTTTAGCATCGCCCGTGGAAATTGATAGGTATCTGTGCCTTCATGGGCCAAAGCATCAATCTCTTTGCCACTAGGATAAGGCAACCCTAACACACGTCCGACTTTATCATACGCTTCACCAGCTGCATCATCACGTGTTTCACCAACAATTTCGAAAGAGCCATCTTCTTTCATGTAGACCAATTCCGTATGTCCTCCACTAACGAGTAAGGCCATCAATGGAAATTCGAGCGGTGCCACAAAACGGGCAGCATAAATGTGCCCAGCCATATGATTGACTGGAATAAGTGGTAATTGGTGCGCCCAAGCAAATGCTTTTGCTGCAGAAAGTCCTATTAATAAAGCACCAACTAACCCAGGCCCATAGGTCACAGCAACGCCACTAAGCTCTTCTGGTGTGACTTTTGCTTCTGTTAATGCTTCTTCAATACAGATCGTCACTTGTTCAACATGATGACGGCTCGCAACTTCCGGAACGACTCCACCAAAACGTTGATGGCTCTTAATTTGCGAAGCTACGATATTGGAAAGAATTTTGTCGCCATCTTCAATGACAGCCACACTTGTTTCATCACAGCTACTTTCCACAGCTAATAATAATTTACGTTCTTTTGTAAAAATTGTCATTGGGCTTCCTTCCTTAATTTCGCACACATTACAAAGGCATTTTCTTGAGGTTCTTTATAATAATTTTTTCGAACAGCTACTTTCCGAAAACCTGTTTTCTCATAAAGTTTTTGAGCTAGTGTATTCGATTCTCTGACCTCTAAGAAAATTTGTGTAATGTCACGACTTTTAACATATTCTTTAAAAGCTTTCATTAATTGACAACCAATTCCTTGGTGTTGTTTCTGACCATTCACAACAACGTGACTAATTTCTGCTTCATCTAAAATAAAATGATAGGCAATATAACCTAACCACTGGCCATTTTCAACTAAAAAAAGATATTCGCTATTTTCCTGAGCAAAATCTTCCGCGAATTGTGTTTCTGTCCAAGGGGAGCCAGTTGTATAAGAAGAATTACTAAAACGCCATAATTCTTCACCAATATTTGCTACAGATATTTCTTTTTTTGTTACTAACATTTTTTCTTCACTCTTCTTTTAAATCAATTATCATTTCTAGTGCGTCTTCATTATTTTCGTCATAATAGCCTTTTTTCACCGTCTGTGAGACAAAGCCAATTTTTCGATATAAACGTTGGGCTTTAACATTACTCATTCGTACTTCTAGCGATAAGGTTTCACAACGATTTTTCTTGGCAAAAATTCGCGTTTCTTCTATTAAAGAACGACCTAAACCTAAGCCTTGGTATGCTGTATGGACAGCGACATTCGTAATGTGTGCATCCGTTCCTTGAATCCGACAACCAATAAAGCCAACTGTTTTTCCGTTAATTGCCGCTAACAAATAGAGATGCGGCGCTTTTGAGCCAAGTTCTGCCATGAAAGCAGACATCGTCCAAGGAAGTTCCCCAGCGTAAACTTCACGTTCAATTGCTAGTAAATCCTTAATATCTTGGTAGGTGATTTCACGCAATTGAAATTCTTGCTGGTTCATTGCAATGGTTTTAGTTATATACCGTTGCCGTCTTTTTGTAAAGTATTTTGTCACAAAATTAAAGTTTTTCCACATAGCTTTCTCCATTAGGCGTGTGTGTCTTCAACCAATTTTCTTCCGCTTCTACTTTTTTCAAATACGCAGGTAAGAACCCATGAACATTTTCAACAGGTTCAGCCACACTGCCTAACGCAGCCAAAACTGCGGCATTAGGAATTTGCCATTGCGGGACATCACAAATTTCCCCATGAGGAATGATTTGAGCTATTTCTTCAGTGAATTTTTCAACATCTTCACCAACAAAAAAAAGATTTGGTTCATTTTTTAGTTGTTCTAATAACTCCCGCAGGGAAATATGTTGGTCCGGTAACTCATTTTGCCACACGCCATCGACAAACCGATAAGCACCAGCATAGACGTTTTTACGACGCGCATCAAAAAGAGGCACAACTAAACCGGTTTGTCCAACACAATTGGCAGCTAACGTTTGTAGACTGGAAATGCCTACTAGCTCTTTCTTTAAAGTATAGGCCAATGTTTTGGCAGTCGTCACGCCTAAACGTAAACCAGTGTATGATCCAGGTCCTTCTGCTACGACAAAACGATCAATTGCCGTTGGCGCCAAGTTCAATTGACTCATCAAATAGTCAATTGCCGGCATTAATGTTAAGCTATGATTTCTTTTAACCGTTGCTGTATAACTTCCCAGAATTTTTTGATTTTCACACACAGCAATACTCAATGTTTGGTTAGATGTATCTATTGCTAAAATTCGCACACGAATCCCTTTCCTTCTACAATTTAGTCGCTTCATTGTAGCACACTTTCCTTTTTCTAAAAAGGGAAAACGAGGTTTCTTTTTACAGAAACCTCGTTTCGTTCATTTTCTCTTTTTATTTAATGGTTGCTTCTAAGTAATCAATTAATGGTTTACTGATATCTGTTGCAGAACCATTTTCTCCTGAATTTTCAACCATAATCATTGTTAAGAATTTATTGTTACTACGATCTAACGTTAGAAGGAAACTGTTTTCTTTGCCATCTGTATCTTGTTTATCTTTTATTTCAGCTGTTCCTGTTTTGGCAGCCAATGAGAAGTTCGGATTGTACATATTATAAACATAACCTGAAGGATCTTCCACACTACCTAAAAGATCTGTGGCAATTGTATTCGCTGCGTTGGCGCTGATTACATTGTCTTTTTTCTTCGTTTCTTTGTCTAAAACTAGTTTTGGATAGACTAATGTCCCATTATTTTGGAAAACACTATACATGGTAGCTTGCTGGATTGGCGAAATTAACAATTGGCCTTGGCCGTAGCCCGTATCTGCCAAAAGAATTTCAGAATTAAATTTATCTTCATTTGAAATTTGAGCAGGCGTCATGGCAATTGGTAAATCTAGTTCCTCACCGAAAATGAATTTATTAAGACCCGCTCTAAATTTGTCTTCCCCCATACGTAATGTTTGTTGGGCAAAATAAATATTATCTGAATTAACTAAAGCGGTACGCAGATTGACTGGACTTGCTTCTTTTACACGTGTTGCAAAATAGCCGCCCCAAGATTTATCTTTTTGCCATTTCAAGCCATTAATTTCTAGCTCTTCATCTGGCTTCAATGTCCCTGCATCTAAACCAATGGCACCGGTAATTGTTTTAAAGGTAGAACCTGGTGCATAGCCTGTCGCAAAACGTGCTGTGAATGGTAAATCTTTGTTGTTATTGTAAGCATCATATTCTTTTTGAGAAATACCATTGGCCATTTTATTAGGATCATACGAAGGTGAACTAACCGTTGCTAATAAATCGCCTTTTTGAGGATCGGTAATGACCGCACTACCAGGGCGTTTGTCAAATATAGCGAAGGCTTGTTGTTGTACGCCACTGTCAATCGTTAATTTAATCGTTTGACCATCTTTTTTCTCTTTGGTTTGTAAAGCTTTTTTGACATTCTCTTTGTCATCTAAAATAACTAGTGAGCCACCATCTTGCCCTCTTAATTCTTTATCAAACGCTCGTTCTAAGCCAGTTTTACCAATTACGCCCGTACTACTTAACTCTGGATTTTTTTTAATATCTTCTGCAGTAATGGTGCCTGTATACCCGATTAATTGCGCAGCTGCTTCCCCCAGCGGATAATAACGTGACTCTGTATCTTTTGTCGCAGCCCCTGTTGGTAATTCTGTCACTGGTTCAGAAGCGACTGTGATTGGTACAAAGGAGTCTGCTTGGACCCACCCTTGGCTTAACTTTTGATTGATTTCATCAACAGAAACGCCGAACTTATCACTAAAAGCTTTGATATTGGCTGTTTTTTCTGCGCCAGAACCGAGTTTGCCAGGCACTACGCCCACTTCGTCAAACACTTTGTTAATTGCTAGCCCACTACCATTACGATCGACAATTTCTCCACGTTTGGCATTATCTACTTGAATCGAAATTTTATCATTTCCTGACATATCTGGAAAAATTAAAGACGGCTTCCAAGCGATTTGGTAGGTATCGCCTTTTTTGGCGATACTTGATTGATAAGACAAATCTTTCATTTCGCCTAAAGGGGTACTCATCGATAATTTATAGGTAAATGTGTATTGATTGTCTTTCGCTTTTTTGACTTGAACATCACTAGCTTTGACTCCTTCTGCTTGAATCCCTGAATAAATTGCTTGGTATTTTTCAACAACAGATTTAGTATCATAGCCATTTTTCTTTAAGCTAGCTTCTTGAACAACGGACGGTAACTTATCAAATTTCTGTTTTGTCAATACGTTTAAAAATGTAGTAGCTGTTTTCTTCGCTTCGGCTAATTCTTGTTTGGCTTGCCATTGACTATAAGCATAATACCCGCCACCGGCAGCAGCGATTAGAACCAAGGCAGAAACACCAAGAATAAGTGGTTTTTTTGAAGATTTTTTATTACGATTGCTTCGTTCCATTCAATAATCCCCTAACTATATAATATGTCTTTTCTTCTATTATACGTAACTTTTTTTAAAATGCTTGTGTTTCACCTATACTTTTTTTAATTTCTTAATAAAGTTTGATCAATTTTTTCCATTTCATCAGGCTTTCGTTGGATTTCTCTGCATTCATTGTGTGGTATACTAGCTGTAACAATTAGTTTTTTATTAGGAGGAATGAACATGGGACTTATTAAAGCAGCAACAAGTTCAGTTGGCGGTGGCTTGGCCGATCAATGGCTAGAGGTTATTGAACCTGATAATATGGGGGACACAACCGTCATGACAAAAGGTGTTTTTGTGCGTAAAGATGATAAACGTGGTTCTAATCGTAAAGGAACGGACGATGTTTTAACAGATGGTTCTGTTGTACATGTCTATCCCAACATGATGATGCTTCTTGTCGATGGGGGCAAAATCATCGATTACACTGCTGAAGAAGGCTATTATACAGTCAAAAATGATTCTGCGCCTTCAATGTTTAACGGTTCTTTAAAAGATGCGATTGCAGAGACCTTCAGTCGTTTCAAATTTGGTGGCGTAACTCCACAAAAACAACAAGTTTTTTATATTAACTTGCAAGAAATTAAAGGCATTAAATTTGGAACACCTGCGCCATTAAACTATTTTGATAATTTTTATAATGCCGAACTTTTCTTACGTGCACACGGAAATTACTCAATTAAAATTACAGATCCTTTACTATTTTATACTAATGCGATTCCTAAAAATCAAACGCAAGTAGATATTAATGATATTAATGAACAATATTTGGCAGAGTTCATTACAGCATTGCAAGCAGCAATCAATCAAATGTCTGCTGATGGGCAACGTATTTCTTATGTTCCCTCAAAAAGTGTTGAATTAAGCAAATATATGCAAACTGCACTTGATGAGGATTGGCGCACCAATCGCGGCATGGAAATTGTTTCTGTAGCAGTTGCGAGCATTTCTTATACAGATGATTCAACAAAATTAATCAACATGCGAAATGAAGGAGCTATGCTCAGCGATCCAGGTGTTCGCGAAGGCTATGTTCAAGGTTCCTTGGCTCGTGGTATGGAGGCTGCTGGTAAAAATGAAGGTGGCGCTATGAGCGGCTTTATGGGCGTTGGTATGGGCATGAATGCGAATGGCAACTACTTTGCGCAAGCGTCTCAAACAAACCAACAACAAATGCAAGAAAAACAAAACCAGCAAAACGCACAAGGGGCTACAGACACTTGGACTTGCCCACAATGTGGGACTGAAAACACTGGGAAGTTTTGCTCAAACTGTGGTACACCAAAACCAACAAACGAAAAACCAAAATTAGAAATGAAATGTAGTGAATGTAGCGAAATTGTTGACTTAAGTAATGGTATTCCTAAGTTCTGTCCACATTGTGGTAAACCATTCCAAGGGGTTCCTTTATAAGCAAGTAGTGAACAATTAAAGAAAAGGGTCAGGCACAAGTCTACCCTTTTTCTTTGAATCAGATTCCTGTTATTTACTCACTCTATTAGAAAGGACGGTTGCAATGGAAACAACATTTACCCATAAATGCCCCAACTGTGGCGGCCCGCTCTTATTTAATCCCAAAGATCAAAAATTTCATTGTGAATATTGTTTAAATATTTACACGGAAGAAGAAGTGACTCGTTATGAGCAACAGCAACATGAGGCGCATTTAGAGAATCCCTCAACAACGACTGCCGAGGAAAATTTGACTTTCACGGCGGAAGAAGAATCCTCCGCTACGCAACAAACAGAGACCACTGAGAATGAAGCAGCTGCAGATGCAGGCACAATGGAAATTTTTAATTGTCCAAGCTGTGGCGCTCAAATTGTCACCGATGCAACAACGGCTGCCACATACTGTTATTATTGCCATAATCCTGTTGTCTTGGCTGGTCGATTAAGTGGCGAATTTTTACCAGAAAACGTCTTACCCTTTACAATTGAAAAAGACGAAGCGATTGAAAAATTTCTCGCTTGGACCAAGAAAAAATGGTTCATTCCCCGAGATTTTTTCAGCAAAAATCAAATCGATAAATTAACTGGGGTTTACTTCCCCTATTGGGTCGTTGATGCAGAAGTCGATGGACAACTCCAAGCTACTGGCACAAGTATTCGCATTTGGCGCGTAGGTGATATTGAATACACCGAAACAAAACGTTTCAATGTGGGACGTTCAGGAAAATTATCGTTTAAAGAATTAGTTAAAAATGCCTTGTCAAAAAACGTCCAACAAAAAATGGTGGAAGGCGTTCAACCATTTTTAATTGATCAAGCAGTGCCTTTCAAAAGCCAATACCTAGCAGGTTTCCAAGCAGAAAAACGCGATATTGAATATGAAGCAATCAAAAAACACGTCCAACAAGAATTACAAGATTATTCGGAATCATTGTTACGGGACTCTGCTTCTGGTTATACTACGTTGACAAATGTTCGCACGGATATTTCTCTAAACCAAGAAAATAATCACTATATGCTTTTGCCAATTTGGTTAGTCACCTATCGCAGTCAGGAACAATCAAAAAAAGTTTATTATTATGCCATGAATGGACAAACAGGTAAAGTAAGCGGTGTGCTTCCAATTAGTTACACTCGTTTAGGACTAGCAACGTTAGGCATTTTCGCTGGACTCTTAGCACTCTTTTTATTAGGAGGTTATTTCCTATGAAAAAACGACTTTTACCTATTTTTTTCCTAATACTTCTTACCTTTGGCCTTGCCCTACCCGTTTCGGCGGCTGAAAATTCAATTGATGATGGCGCACAATTACTGACACCTGATCAAATCAACCAACTAAAGCAAGAGATACAACCTTTAGAAGAAAAAACAAAAGCCTCTGTCTTTATTGTGACCACAAATAATAATACCTATGGCGATGAACAAGAATATGCAGATCATTATCTTTTAAATAAAGTTGGCAAGGACCAAAATGCGATTCTTTTTCTCATTGATATGGACTTACGGAAAGTCTACATCTCTACTTCTGGAAACATGATTGATTATATGACGGATGCACGAATTGATGATACCTTAGATAAAGTAATGGATGGGATGAGTCAAGGAAATTATTTCGCGGCTGCTCAAACCTTTGTTCAGGAAACTCAAGCATTTGTTAATAAAGGGGTTCCTGGGGGGCACTATCGTGTGGACAGCGAAACAGGTAAAATCACCCGTTATAAAGCCATTACCCCGCTGGAAATGGTAATTGCTTTTGCTGCTGCTCTGATACTCAGTTTGGTCTTCTTAGGCATTAATATTTCTAAATATCAATTAAAATTTTCAAGTTATCAATATCCCTTTAGGGAAAAAACAACTTTAAACTTAACCTCCCGCACAGATCAGTTAACCAACTCTTTCATCACTACGCGTCGTATTCCTAAAAACAATGGCGGCAGTGGCGGAATGGGCGGTGGTGGCAGCACCACCCACTCAACTGGCGGCGGCACATTCGGTGGCGGCGGTCGAAGTTTTTAGATTTTTTATCTTTTTTAATTATTTCATAAAAATAATGGTGTTATTTTTATGAAATAATGATAAAATAAGTATACTGTGGTGTGTTATTTTTACACAGGACGGTATACTTATTTTCATTTAAACTAAGTGATTTGTAGTCCAAAGTTATTTAATTGGGGATTGTTTTCAACTATTTAGTAAGCGCTACAAATCATTAACTAAACTATGGGAGGGAAAGTGAAAATGAAAAAATTTTCTATGTTAGGATTAGTTTTAATTAGTACTCTGATTTTAGGTGCATGTGGTTCTGGAACAAACAACACTAATAAAACTAAAAAAACCTCAAGTACTGCTACCGCAACAACTGAAACAAAAGCTAAAGAAGATAAAGGGACTTATAAAGATCGAACATTGACTGTTCCTGATGGTGTATTAAAAATCACCGAATTCCAAAAAGGTACAAGTTTCGATGGTAAACCAATCTTTTATGTACTATTTGATTTGACTAATAACACTAAGGAAGCACAAGATGTACAAATGTTATACTCTAGTTTTGTTAGCGTATCACAAAATACCGGCGATACAACAGAAGATTTAACTTATGGAATTGTTAATGATTCTCCGATTAAAGATAGAATTGACATGTTAAATAAAAAAGTTAATCCTGGCGCAACTGTCCAAGCAGCATACCCTTATGAATTTGCTGATGAAACAAAACCTGTAACTTTTACTTTCAGAGACAGTATGTTCAGCATGGGAGATTCTATCGCTGTTGAAGAAATTACAATTAAATAGTCTGTAAGCAAGTAGGCACTTAGTTCTACTTGCTTTTTTGGTTTGTTCTTCATAGAGTTGAATGGTAAAATTAATTTATCTTAACAAAAAGGAGTCATCCCATGAAAAGTATGTGCGAACTGTGTGATCTAAATCCTGGTAAAATCATCACCTTTGATAATCACGGTATCTGTAAACATTGTGCAGAACATTTAGAGTTAAAACCAAAAGAAATTAAAGATCGAACAATGGAAAGTATTATAAAACGTCAAGAAGAAATTATAAAAAAGGATCAAGCAATGCAAGCAAAGGGAAATTTATGTTATCTTTGCGAAGAGGAAACTGGCAAGTACTTTACGAGTGATTTTTATCGCGTAGGAAAAAGCTGTTTAAAAAAACTTAAAGTATCCACTTGGTCCGTTGATAAAAAAAGTTTAGCTGATTTACAACAAATGCAAGAGTTAATAAACAAGCAGTCTGAAATCGCAAAAGCAAATGAAAAAAATGCTGAAGTTTATGGAAATCTATGTGCTCTTTGTCAGGATAATAAAGGAAAATATTTAACTTCAGATAATTACCAAATCTGTAAGAAATGTGCAGGTCAACTCGGTGTCCAGGGACAAGGATATACCCAAACTTGGACATTGACGGATTTAAGAAATGTCCAAGAAGACAACCGGCTATTCAATCCTACAACAACTATTGCTGGCTCGATTGAATTCGATGAACCTGAAAAAAAATTTCGACTGGTTGGTTCATCAAAAATTTTGCCAGTAAGCATTATCGCTGATTACAAAATTTTAGAGAAAAAAAATACCCATTTCACCGAAGAAAACGTACCTTATGATCGCGTCAGTAGTGTCTATATTTTGATTAATCTAGATGATTTGCAACGCCCAACCATCACTATTTCCTTTTTAAAGACACTTAGTGAGCAAACCACTGAATTTGATCGTCAATTAGCGATCGATAGAGCCCGTTTCAATGCCGAACGAGCCCTTTCATCATTAGACACTATTGTTCGTCGAATAAAAGAAAAAGAAATACCAACTCCTATAAAGATTGATAAAAACCAACCGATTGAACCAAAGCTATCTGATTCACAAAAAAACTCATCTAGCACTATTGAAGACGTAATGGCTGAGTTAAGAAATTTAAAAATGTTAGTTGATGAAGGAGTTCTAACAGAAGAAGAATTTCAACAAAAGAAACGGCAATTGCTTCAATTAGATTAATAAAAAAATCCTGAAAAGACTCGTCATCTTTTCAGGATTTTTTTCTTCTTGGTATTTTCCCATAATTCTTGATAAGGTATTTCATGGATATCACGAAAATAAGCTACTTCAAACTTTTCAAAATCAGTTGACTGGCAGTTGCCGGTTAAAACACCAATTCCCGCTTTACCATGACAAGTTCCCATGAAAACATCCACGAGCGAATCACCTACCATAATTACTTCTGTCGGCTTCAATTGACATGACTGACAAAAGGCTTGGAGCATGGCCGCATCTGGTTTCGGTAAGTAACGATCTCCTGTCGCAATAAAATCAAACATTTCTGTTAAACCAAGATATTCCATAATCAACATAGTCGCTGGCAAAGTATCTGAAGTTGCCAATCCAATTTTATAGTTCTTCCGTTTCAGCTCAAGAAATAACTGTTTTAAATCACCAATTGGTTCAATCTTTTTCAGATTTTTTCGTAAATAATCATAAAAAAATTGCTCCAGCCATCGACTGCTGATTCCCTGTTCGACTAATTCCTCAAATTGCGCCAATTCCTGATAAAGTTCCTGATAAAGTACTTCATCAAGTAAATGTTTTTGCAAAAAACGTTGCTCCTGAATAGCTAATGTCTTTTTTATTTCTGCTGAATGATGAGGGGCTAACATACTTAGTGTTTCAAAACAAGCTTTCAAACCTGCTTGCCAAAGAGTATCAAAACGAATACACGTACCATCTTTATCAAATAAAATTCCTCGATTTTCCATGAAAGAACACCTCAAAATGTTTGCTTTGCTTCCTATTTGTTTCTTCAAGTATACTAATCATTTATTTGATTTTGATATTCTTTTTGTATCATTTGTGTAAAAAAATATAAAAAAGCAACGAATTGTAGTGCGCCCCCAAAGTTAGACCAAAAAATCTAACTTTGGGGGCGTATTTAAATTGGCAAAATACGATTATGCATTCAAGAAAAAAGTAGTAGAAGCTTACCAAAATGGCGCAGGAGGTTATCGAACACTAGCGAATCAATTTGATATTGCTTCACTTTCGACTGTTCGTAAATGGGTTAAAACAGTCGAGAAATTTGGATTTAACGCACTTCATCGAAGAGTAAATTACCAACATTACTCTTCCAAATTCAAGCGGGATGTCATACACTATTATTTAACGAGTGGTGACTCTTATCTGACTGTCGCATTGAAATATGGTCTGCCAAACGATACCTTAGTCTTGGCTTGGCACCAGAAATTTCTAGAAACAGGCATAGAAGGGCTTTCACCAAAACAGAAAAGAAGACCTTCTATGTCAAAGAAAAAGAAACCCGTTCAGGTGAAAAAAACACGAACACGTGAACAAGAATTAGAACATGAAAATGAACTATTGCGAGCGGAACTAGCCTTCATAAAAAAGCTCCGCGCTTTAGGAATGAATATCCCGGAACGACTCAAGAACGAGATGCCCGAATCATCCACGAACTCCGAAAAAAATTCCGATTAACAATCTTACTGGAAGCAACCAAATTTCCTAAAGCGACGTATATGTATTGGCAAAAGCGATTTGAGCGAAAAAATCCCAATCAAAAATTAGAAGCCCTGATTAAGAAAATTTTTGACGAAAACAAAGGAAACTATGGCTATCGCCGTATTCAATTAGCTTTAAAAGAACAAGGATTGAACGTAAACCAGAAAAAAATTCGTCGTCTTATGCGTAAACTTGGCCTAAAAGGGACAAAATTTATTCGTAAATCAAGAAAATACAATTCCTACAAAGGAACCGTTGGCTATGGCGAAAAAAACCGTCTACATCGTCGTTTCTACACTTCAGTACCCCATCAAAAGCTAACAACAGATACCTCTGAATTTAAGTATTATGAACGTAACCAAAGTGGAAAGATTCAAATAAAAAAACTCTATTTGGATCCTTTTCTTGATTTATTTAATGGGGAAATCTTGTCTTACCGTATTTCTAAACAGCCGAATGCCAAAGCAATTCTTGAGGCACAAAAAGAAGCCATTGATAAAACGCAAGATTGTCCATATCGGCGCACTTTTCATTCTGACCAAGGTTGGGGGTACCAAATGAAGCAGTACAAAAAGCAATTAACCAGTCACCAGATCTTTCAAAGCATGTCTCGAAAAGGAAATTGTTTTGATAATTCTCCTATGGAGAATTTCTTTGGTTTACTAAAACAAGAAACCTACCATGGCATTATTTATTCTAGTTTCGAAGAACTAGAACAAGCAATTGAGGAATGGATTGATTATTATAATCATCAACGAATAAAGACAAAACTAGGGTGCAGTCCCGTTCAATTCCGTAAACGGTTCGTCGCATAAAAATACCGACCAGATTTCTCCAGTCGGTATTCGGTCTAACTTTCGGGTCTCACTACAAATTTAGAAAAATTCGTTGCTTTTTTATTAATCAATCACTTTTTTCACTTTGAATTCTTTTGTTTCAGCAGACGGTTCTGTTTGATCAGCTAATTCAAATAAAATATGGGTACCATTTTCTTCATCTTCAACGATAATCAGTTTTCCTGGAATCTTTCGAGTATCTTTCGCAATTTGGGCTTCTTTAATTAATTCTTTTTGATCTCTTTTTGAAGCAAGGGCATTTCCTAAATTAAAAAAGACAGTTTCTTCCATAATTAACCACTCACTTTCTCTACTTTTCTTAAGTCAATTATAGCATATCACTAGAAAAAGTGGCAGCTTGTGTCCTTTTACTTTCATTTAAGCATCAATAATCAAAGAATAAGCATAAGTACTTTCATAAATTCCTGAAGTATAATAATTGAGCCTCTTTTTAAATAGCGGGCCGTCAATTACCAACGTATGGTACTCCCCGTTTTCTCCGCAAATATCTAATTGATGCTCTTTAAGGTACGTGATAAATATTTCATCTAACGGTTCTCCTAAAAATTTTATTGGAATGCCTGCCTCTTTGCTGACCGTTTTGATAATTGCTGTGTACCCTTTTGCCAAAAATTCTTTGACAAGTGCTTCGCGATTCTCCTGCCAAAGAGGTAATTGTGGCTCAAGCCCAGCACTTAATGCAACTTGGCGATCCCAAGCACCATTTTGTTCAATATCTATATCGCCAAAACAAACCGTTTCTGCACCCAATTTTTTAGTTTCATGCAGTGCCTCAACCACTTTTTCTGTGTAATTTGTTTCATTGTTATGTGATATAACAAGTGGTAAATCTAACGCTTCGGCCGCTGCTTCTAAGACGGAGATTGGTATCCCGTGAAACCAAGAACGATTAATTTCATCACTTAGTGTTGTCACTAACGCTACTGGCTGATTTCCTGCTTGTATCAATCGATCCATCGCCAATAAACAATCTTTACCAGAGCTATAACTTAAACAAAATTTTTTCATAAACGTTCCCTCTTTTCTCTATGACTATACCTCAAAACAATACATCCGTATACATATTTATTATTTAAGTATAACTAATACTGAATAGTTATTTGAATCAAAACATGGTATAAAATAGAGGTAAAGCAAGCTTTATTCACTTCTTTATATCTCTTTTCAACGGATGATCAGCTGGCGGAAACCAGCTGATCTTTTTTTCAAAAAACACAGCTATCTTTTGCAGTTTTCTTTTCCTCATGTTATAAAGAGATAGTAGGAAGCATTTATTCACTTCTTTACAAATCTATCTTAATCTTAGACAGTCGGCGGAAAACGGCTGTCTATTTATCTGGAAAAATTATGAACTCGTCAGCTAGTGGTCAGTTGACGAGTTTTATGTTATAATAATTAGAACACGAAAAATATTTTTAAACGAACCATTCAATTGTTTTGATGATTTTATTCAAAACTGGCGTGTCTAGAGAGATACAAGGATGTATTAGAGGTAGGGAATACATCGCTTAAATGAAAAATACTTGAATACTAGAAATAGTCTGATCCAACTTTAAAATAATAATATTGATTCGTTAGATAGCCTTCTCTTTAAAGAGAAGGCTATTGTCAATTAAAGAGTAAAACCACCGCATGTTTAAAATTAAACTTATCTCAAACATACCCTGTCAGTGTTTCACGCATTATCTCAATAAACAGCAAAAATCCAGAAGAGTCTCTCTTCTGGATTTTTGCTTATTTGACGATACTTTTTTAAATTTTGTTAATCAATTTAAAATAATCCACATAAGTGCATAATTGGGAAAACAAATAATAAACTATCAAAACGATCTAAAATACCACCATGTCCTGGCAAGATGTTACCAGAGTCTTTCACGCCATAATGACGTTTGATAGAAGATTCAACCAAATCACCGAATTGACCTACTATAGAAAATAGAACCGTCAATACAAGCATCACCGGCATCGGATAAGGAAATAGCCCTTTATTAGCTGTGAAAACTAAAAACAACGCTGCTACAACGACGGCTGATAAAATACCACCAAGTGCACCTTCTATTGTCTTGTTGGGTGAAACATCTGGCATCAATTTATGACGACCAAATCGGCGTCCAAATAGATATGCACCAATATCCGTTGCCCAGACAATGAATAAAGCAAATAACAAGACTTCAAAACCTGCGGAACGGGCACTAATAAAGTTCTGGAACCCCATCCCTACATATAAACTGACAATAACTGGAAAGCCAGCTTCTTCAATCGTATATGTATTTTTAGAAATTACCGAAGCACCTAACAACAACATTACAGTGACATAAAATAAAATGAAATTTGTTTGCATTTCCGGCAAAAAGTTTAACCATTTAATTGTCGGGATAACTAAAAAAACGGCCCCTAATGCTGATAAAACACCTTCAAAACTTAATAACGTTAATCCTTTCATACGGAATAACTCGTACACGCCGACTACTGCCAAAGCAACAGCGGCAATCTCAATTGCAAAACCACCATACCAGATAATTGGAATAAAGATGATTAATGCGACGATAGCTGTGATGACACGTTGTCTCACTGCGGATCGCTCCCTTCTGTTTCTGTAGTTTCTTTTAGACCACCAAAACGACGATTACGATTTTGGAAAGAAGCAATCGCGGTTTCTAAAGTGTCTCCTGAAAAATCAGGCCATAATGCTTTTGTAAAAAACAACTCGCTATAAGCAATTTGCCATAGCAAGAAATTACTAATTCTCTCTTCCCCACTTGTTCGAATCAACAATTCTGGATCACGAAGTTCCGTGGGTAAAAAGCCAGTCATTAAGTGATCTGCGATCGTTTCTTCTGTAATCTCATCTGCCGTATATGTTTTTTCTGAAACCTCTGCAGCAATCTGTTTCATGGCAGTTAGTAGCTCCGCACGCGCCCCATAATTTAAAGCAAAGTTCAAAACCATGCCCGTATTGTCCTTGGTTTGCTCAATGGCCCGCTTAACAGCATCTTGCGTATGGCTTGGTAGAAACTCTTGGTAGCCCATTACATTGACTTTAACATTTTCCTTAATTAATTCAGGCACGAATGTATCAAAAAAATCAACAGGCAATTGCATTAAGAAATTGACTTCATCTGTTGGTCTCTTCCAATTTTCCGTTGAAAATGCATAAAGTGTTAAAACTTTAACGCCTAAATGACTAGCATGCTTCGTTATTTTTTTAACCGTATCCATGCCTTCTTTATGTCCAGCAATTCTCGGCAGTCTTCGATTCTGTGCCCACCGGCCATTTCCGTCCATAATAATGGCAATGTGCTGCGGAATTTGGCCTTCTTTATCAAAGGCGTACTGGCTTGCTTCTTCTACATATTTATTTTTTTGCGGAAAAAAACGTAACATCTTTTTCCCTCCATTCCAAAAAATCTATCTTAATTATTATAACAATAACTAATGCAAATGCCTATGCATAGTCCCTGAATTTTCCTGATAATTAAGAAATTCCTTGTAACTTTATCATTTATGGTCCTTTTTTAAAAGAAAAAAACTTAGACTTGGCAGGTAAATCAACATGATGTATCTGCCTAGCCCTAAAATTTTAAATAAACAACGGGACAGGAGCAGCTTCTTCGGAAATAAGCTGAACGTCCTTGAGAGACAAAAAGCATCTTTCAGAACTTTCTTCTTATTTCTTGAAGCTTAACACGCCTGTCCCGACCTCAAGTTTTTATTCTATTGTCTTTTTCTTTTTATTCATTGACTGGAACAATGGCACCGTTCCATTTTTTCGTAATCCAATCTTGGACTTCTTTGCTACGTAACACTTTGACTAATTTTTTTACATTTTCGTTGTTTTCGTCTTCTTTACGAACCGCAATAATATTGGCATAAGGTGAACTTTCTTTTTCTAAAGCAATCGCATCTTTTTTCGGATTTAATCCTTGATCCACGGCAAAGTTTGAGTTAATTAAAACCGCAGCCCCTTCTTCATTGTCATAAAGAGTGGTCATGATTGCTGGATCACTTTCATGATTGAATTTCAACTTTTTAGTATTTTTATCAATATCATCGAAAGTAGCAGTTGTCCGGTCTACCCCTTCTTTCAGCGTGATTAAACCAGCATCTTCTAAAATCGTTAAAACACGCGGCCAATCTGAAACGGAAGAGCTAACGTAAATCGTTGAACCATCAGGAATTTCTTGTAACGATTTGTATTTTTTCGAGTAAAGCCCAACTGGTTCTAAATGAATCGCACCTGCATTCACAAAGTCATAATCATTTTCTTTAACCGCTTCATTAAAGAACGGCACATGTTGGAAATAGTTGGCATCGATATCGCCACTTTCCAACGCCTTGTTAGGTAGCACGTAATCTGTATAAGTCGTCACTTCTAATTTTACGCCTTCTTTTTCTAATAAAGGTTTTACATGTTCTAAAATCTCTGCATGTGGAACTGGTGAAGCTCCAACTTTCAAGACCGAGTCATCACTCTTTTTATTGCCGCAAGCCCCTAAAACTAAGACAGCTACTGCTACAGTAATTACTGACCATAATGTACGTTTTTTCATCTTATTCCCTCCATTTATCGTTTATCTATTTTTTTAGCGACTGTATCCCCAAGCCATTGAATCGCAAAGACAATAATTAAGATACAAATCGTTGCTACTAAGGTAACTGTATTTTGACCACGTTGGAAGCCATCTTGATACGCCAAACTTCCTAAACCGCCCGCTCCAATAGCAGCTGCCATTGCAGTGTAGCCCACTAAAGAAATGGTTGTAACGGTTAAGCCAGAAACAAGCGCTGGCAGACTTTCTGGTAATAGAACTTTCCAAATTATTTGGAAACGATTGGCCCCCATTGCTTTGGCTGCTTCAATCACGCCTTTATCGACTTCACGAAAAGCAATTTCGACCATGCGAGCATAAAAAGGTGCTGCGGAAATAATCAATGCTGGTAAGGAGCCTTTGACACCAGACATACTCCCTAAAATAATTTTTGTAAAAGGAATTAACAGAACGATTAAGATAATAAACGGAATCGAACGGAAAATATTTACAAAAATGGCCACTAGCCAATACAGTAATCGGCTCAAAATCCCTTTTCTGCCTGACGTTTCAAAAAGTAGTAGTCCTAAAATCAGCCCTAAAATGGCGACCACTATGATTGAAATCCCTGTCATATAAAGTGTTTCAATCGTTTTTTCTTGTAGTTTACTTATATCAATTTGGGAAAAATCAAAGAAACTTGCTAAGCCACGATTATTCATTTCCAATCACCTCTGTTTCTACACGAAGTTTACGTAATCCTTCAATGGCTGCTAGAATATTTTGCTCTTCGCCTAATAATTGAATATAAAGAGAACCCACTGCACCCTGCTTTGTTTGCTGAATGTTCCCTTGAATAATACTGACTTCTACTTGATATTCTTGGACAATATGCGAGATAATTGGCAATTTCGCTTGTTCGCCGTGGAAAAGTAGGCGAACAATTTTTCCATTCGGATATTGTTCCAACATTTCTTCAACAACCAGTTCCGTTTCTTCAATGTTTTTATCCGCTTCTTGTTGGATAAAGCGTTTCGCAATTTCTGTTTGAGGCTTTTTGAAAATATCGATTACTTTACCTTCTTCAACAATTTCACCATATTCCATCACGGCTACGCGATTACAAATTTTACGAATCACGTGCATTTCATGGGTAATTAATACAACCGTTAAATTTAATTCTTGGTTGATTTTTAGTAGTAATTCTAGCACTTCATCGGTTGTCTGCGGATCCAAAGCACTCGTTGCTTCATCACAAAGCAAAATATCAGGATTGTTAGCTAAGGCACGGGCAATCCCCACTCGTTGCTTTTGCCCACCAGAGAGTTGACTTGGGTAGGCATTTTCCCGTCCTTCTAAACCAACCAACTTGATTAACTCTTCTGCGCGGCTTTTCCGATTTTGTTTTGGAACGCCAGCAATTTCCAATGGGAGCATGATATTTTCTAGGACCGTCCGTGACCATAATAAATTAAAATGTTGAAAGATCATCCCAATTTTTTTACGGAAGTTTCGTAGTTCTTTATTTGGCAACAATGCAATATCTTGTCCTTGAATTTCTACTTCACCTTCTGTAGGTGTTTCAAGTCCATTCAATAGGCGAACCAACGTACTTTTTCCTGCACCTGAATAGCCAATAATGCCATAAATATCTCCTGATTCAACCGTTAAATCAATATCTTTTAAAGCCGTGACTTTACCCGCTTTACCGGAAAACTCTTTTTTTACATGACGTAATTCAATTAATGCCATTTTGTTCTCCTCTTCTTTCTGTTCTACTTTCTTATTTTGAAGGTTTCGCACTTTTTATGAAACGAATTTGCTTAATAAAAACAAAAAAACTTCCATCCTTTTGCTATTACAGCAAAAAGGACGAAAGTTTGTCATTTCGTGATACCACCTTAATTCGCTATTATTTCTCAATAATAACCTCATACGGTACTTGATTCTTCGCATACCGTTGGCTGTAACGGGCGCCCCGTAGTAAGTTCACTGCTTCGCTCACTTACTCTGCTCAAAGACCATCTTCCATCTTAAATCTGTTACCCATTCTCAGCAAACAGGGCTCTCTTCAAACGTCCTTAACATGTACTCTTCTTTTCAAAGCTTTCTTTTGATTAGATTGAGAAAATTATAGCAATAAACATTGACCTTGTCAACGTAAGACTAAAGATTTTCAAATTCTGTTGGTTCAACATCTGCTAAAACAGCAATCCAGGCATTTTCTTCATCTAATGCACTTGGCTCTTGATCAGCCGCTTCATTAATCGCAACTACCTTACCAGATAATGGACTACTGAATTCACTGACTGCTTTTTCTGCTTCTAATTCAATTAAAGAATCACCTTTAGCTAATGTTTGTCCGACTTTTGGAAATGTTGCAAAAGTAATCTTCCCTAAATCCTCTTGGGCTTCGGCAGTTAAACCAATTTTATAACCTGCTTCTGTTGGTAAAATCCATAATTGATCGATTTGTTTCATTTCACTCATTTTCCAAGCACTCCTTCGTAATCTGCTTCTTTAAAACCATTCGTTAGAAATGTATTGTCTTTTAAGAGAATTGGACGCTTAATCAACATGCCATCCGCAGCTAAACGCTGACTTGCTTCTTCAATAGAAAAACTGTCAACCAGATCTTTTAAGCCTTGTTCTCTATATAAAACCCCGCTTGTGTTAAAAAAACGACGAACAGGCAAGCCGGTCTCTTTCATCCATTTTGCTAATTGTTCACTACTAGGCGGTGTTGCTTTAATATCAATTGCTTGGTATTTAACGCCTTGTTGGTCTAACCACGCTTTCGCTTTTTTACAAGTTGAGCATTTAGGATATTCATAAAGTGTGTACATTTCTACCCCTTCTTTCTTCTTTCTTTAACGACCACTTCTGGTACGAACCGTTTCTTGTTGGTAACGCATGGACATAATTAAGCCCACCCCAATCATGTTACCTAAAATGGAAGAACCACCTTGACTAATAAACGGTAATGGAATCCCAGTTAATGGTAGTAAACCAATATTCGCTCCAATGTTTTCAAAAACATGGAACAAAATCATCATGATAATTCCTGTGGCAATGTAGGCATAGAATTCATTATTTGTATCAAAACAAACGCGAATCATGCGGTAGATTAAAATAAAATACAACAAAATAATGAAACAGCCACCAATAAAGCCAAAGTTTTCACCAACAACTGTAAAAATCATATCTGACTCACGAACAGGGACATACACATCACTCACGTTAAAGCCTTTTCCGAAAAGGCCCCCAGAACCAATTGCTGTTAATGCTAGCGCTGGTTGGAATGAGCGATCTGGATCTGTATGGAAAGGATTTAGCCATAAATCAATCCGATCAAATTGATAAGCTTTAATGCCAATTTTAGACAATAAGTCTCTTCCTGTTTCTGTTGTTACCAAGTAGATGGTTCCAGCTCCGACTAGAGCAGCTATGATAAAGGCGGGCACAATAATTTTCCAAGTAATGCCAGACATTAAGAAAACTCCCCCAAAAATGGCTAAGAAAACTAACATCGTCCCGAAGTCTTTTTGTAAAAGTACTAAAACAATTACCGGAATCGCCACTAATAGCATTTTAGCGATTAGCCAAAAGTCGCTTTTGAGTGTTCGGTCCACATATTTAACATTATGCATGGTCACTATATAGGCCAACATCAAAATAAACGCAATCTTCATCAATTCCGATGGTTGGAATGTGGTGCCACCAAAGCGAATCCAGTTTTTAGAACCTGTTTGCTCTGCTAGCACGGGATCATAGAATTTCAGTAGTAATCCCATTAATACTAATCCAAGTGCATAAAAAACGGGCGTTAACCGCCAGAGTAATTTTGAGCTAAAATGCATAATAATGACAATACTTAATCCTCCGACTAAATACCACAGTCCTTGTTTCATTAACAAGCTACCAATTTTAGGTTTGCTTGGATCATTGTAAAGCGCTACGTAAAGCGATAGCATACCAATTAGTGATAAAAGAAACACTGGTAATATCACGCCGTAATCAATTCGACTATCTAAATTTGTTTTCTCTTTTCTATTCATTCGTCATCCCTTTTCCTTTGTTCATACGTTTTTTATTATATCTTTCTCACAGAAGAAAAGAAAGGAATTCTACTATATTTGAGAAAAACTTTAGAGAATTGGTCCTTCACTAGCAATTTTTTCTTTTTCTTCAATCCTATTTTGCTTTTATTTAAAATTTTTTACATCAGTGATAATGAGAAAGTTTACTATAAACAGTCAGTAACAAAAAACAGTCGCAACTAAAACACGTTGCGACTGTTTTTATTCGCTTTTTCTTTGTTTCGTTTGTTGTAGCTCTTTATTAATTCGGACAATTTCGTTGCCAAAATTTTGCCAGTCACTGGCTCGCGGGGGCGCTAGCCAAATTAAACATTTTACTGAAAATAACGTTTTTGGTAAATAATCCGAAACTACTAAATCCGTATCTGGTCGAATCGCTGAATGAAAGTGAATGCTGAAAGATTCGAATATTTTGATTTGTTCTTTGATAAACTGAGTATATTTTTCTCCTTGCGTAAAATTCACATAAAGATTGATCGTGCTTTTTTCATTCCTTTGGTCATAAAGACGGGATAACACTAATAGCAAATCAAAAAATAAAGAAAGCTTACTAAACTCAAACGCCGAGCAATCCAACGCAAATAAAAACTGCCGACAGCTATTAAAAACAATTGGGTAGCGTTCCTGAAAAAATTCTAAATCCATAATTCGTAAGGTGATATCGATAAACGGTGTAATAAAACGATGTTGATAAATAATCGGAACAATTTCTTGATAAAATTCTTCGTCCGAAATTGTAAACGGCATATAAGAAAAGAATAATGTTTTCGTAGCCGTAATTGCCTCATTGTGAGAACTCAGCAAATGTTCCGAAATAAGTTCACTTTGATAGACCGATAAATTGCCGATAATTCCTTGAATTTCTGCGTTTTTCTCTGCATGAGTCGCCTTCATCACTTCGTTGATCCAACTTTGAATTTCTTGATAAATCGAACTTTCTTCATCAAAAGCGAATGGATTTTCTTCTTGGGATAAAAAATAATTAGCTTTTCTCTGCGTTCGTTCTAACGCCACCAATACATAATGTTTAAATAAATGAAAATTAGTGATATTTTCATAAGAGCCTTTCAATTGAGCCAATAATTGGTTAACTGCGCGAAGATCTGTTTGATTATATAATTCTTCAGAATCTTTGTAAATTCGGTAATAAAGCATAGTAAAATATTGTCTAATCGCCATTTCATTGCCGCTAAGTTGTAAATTTTTGGATAACTTGATACCGTATTGACCTAATTCTTTCCGGATATGGTCAACAATTTTGTACACAACCGTTCGACTCATCCCGTGCTTTTCACCGTATTTTTTGATTGAGGTAAACTGATGAAAGAAAATCGTTTTTAATAGATTAAATTCTAACGAGTCTTTTAAATAATATTCTTCAATAATACTTGAAGAAATACGAAGGCTTTGAGATAACAAAATTTCATTATTTTTTTCACTGATTTCCATCTCATTAATCAGACCAAAGCGTTGCAAATCTGCATTGATTTCTGTTATGTTCCGTTCTAGCAAATAAGGAGAAATAGCTAATTGCTTACATAAACGATCTTTTCGTTCAGAAAATGAATATTGTTGCTCTAACTTTCTAATAATCGCTAATTTTAAATTTTCCCGATCATCTAATAACAAGAATTCCATTTAAACTCTCCTTGTTCCATACAAAAGTGAGCCTGACAGGAAGCTTAAAGTGGTGCCAAATTGAGAGGACCCACTTGCCGCTCCTCCAGTAATTTCCACTGGGGCTATCGTATCTATTTTTTTCAACAACTCATCATTTAACAGCACTTTTTTATTTACTCGTTCCTGTTCAATTTTATTTTTCTTTTTCTCCTGTTTTGTTTGTTGCTCCTTTTCTTGTCTCGAAGCAATAATTGATCTTTCAGGGCCAATCATTGCTTGACTATAAGGAAGCTCTGCAAGCGTAGCCCCCTCTGCAGCAAAATTAGTAGGGTTGACATACACCTTCGCAATAGAAAGGTATGACTCGTAACGGAAGGTTACAAAATAAAGTCCTACTTTTTGAGTATTTACATTATTTTCTATAATTACATTTTCTAAATTTAAAGGGCGACCCTCTTTATCTTTTAGAAAAACGACATTGTCTAAGGGTGACCATGCTTGATTAACTCCTAAAAACGTGTCTTTTAATTTAAGTTCCGTTTGATTTTCTTTGACCGTAATGGTTGCTGTTTCAATTTTGCCATCCACTTCATAAGTCACGGTGTATTTGCCTGGCGTTGTCGCTTCGTTTGCATAGCTATTCACTGAAGCAATCAACATTCCTGAAGAAAGAAATAAGGCTGTGCCGATACTACCATAATAAATAGTTCGCTGGTTCATCTCGTTTATTATTCCTCCAAACTATTTCATAAAAATAACTATCTTAACAGAAAAACCTGCTAATAGGTGTTCTTAAAATAAAAGTCACTTGTAAAACTTCCTATTTTCCAAGGAAACAGCTACCCTCATTCATGCACTTATTCATCTTTTAAGCGTGGAACAAAAGTTACTTTAAACTTTTGCCCCACGCTCATTTAATTATTTTCGTTTCTTCTTGATGACTATACCACTAATAATCACAATAAGTAACACAACAAGTCCTAGCACACGATATAGACCATTAGTTTGTTCTCCCGTTTTTGGATAACGTCCTTGCTTGTCAGGTTTCACAATATGTGTGACATACTGACTACGTTTTATCGTGGTTTGATTCGTTGAGGAACTAGTCTGGTTGTTCTCATTTTTATCTGGTAGTGGTGTAGGATTACGATCAATCACATGAACAGTTGCTACTGTCGTCAATTGACGCGGTGTTTCGTTTGAAAACATTGAGAAAAGTCGTGACTGCACAGCTGGTTTGGTTTCATTAACTGGCTCAGTGGTATAGGAAATCTGGTACTCTCCTGTTTTCTTTGTATCAACTTCCCCTTTTACTTGAACCTTATCAAAGGATATAGCATGACCATCACGATCTGTTGCTGAAACGAAATTATCTTCTGGTTTCCACGAATCACCAACATAAATCGTTGTATCTTTAACCTCTAACTTAGATTGGTCGGGTTTGACGGTCACATGGGCTGTTTCTTCTTTACCTTCGTAACTGTAAATGATTGGGTAAATGCCCGCTTTGGTGTTATCAACTTGACCTGAAACAGTGATTTTTTCGAAGGGAACGTCTTGACCTGTTTTATCTGTTGCTGAAACGAAATTATCTTCAGGTTTCCATTTATCGCCGACATAAATCGTTGTATCTTTGACCTCTAACTGACTGTCATCACGAACATGAACGATTGCTTTCGCTTCTTTTGTGCCATTTTTATAGACAATTTCATAATCGCCTATTTTATCAACATTCACTGTTCCCTGAACGTCAATTTTTTCAAACGGAACGTCTTGACCTGTTTTGTCTGTTGCTGAAACGAAATTATCTTCTGGTTTCCACGAATCACCAACATAAATCGTTGTATCTTTAACCTCTAACTTAGATTGGTCGGGTTTAACGGTCACATGGGCTGTTTCTTCTTTACCTTCGTAACTGTATACGATTGGATAAACGCCTGCTTTGCTAGTATCAACTTGACCTGAAACAGTGATTTTTTCGAATGGGACATCTTGACCTGTTTTATCTGTTGCTGAGATAAAGTTCTCTTCTGGTTTCCATGAATCGCCGACATAAATCGTTGAATCTTTGACTTGTAAACGACTGTGATCAATTGTTTTCGTTAATGGAATTTTTAGTTGATTGTCTCCTTTGACCAGCTTAATAGCTTTTCCTGTCAAATACTCTTCATCCACGGAATATTCCTGCGGTACATTCGTTACTCGCAAAGTATAATCACCTGTCATGATGGCATCAAAGGAGTATTGACCTTTTTCATCTGTTGTAAATTCGGTTGCTGTATGCGTGACATTATCAATTAGTTCAAAAGAAACTTTCGCAATTGCTTGGTTTTCATCCTCTACGTTATGCGTGTAGAATGTGGCAGTTGCTAAATAAACAATGCCTTCCGCATCACCTTCTGAGAATTTCAATGTGATTGGCGCAGTGGCGACTTTTTTCTTGCTAGCAGACATCTGGTTCAATGTTTCAGAGTCGATTGTTGTTTCTGTATAGATTTGGCCAGCGTTTGCAGAGACAGTATTGTATTCAATCGTAATGTTTTCTGTCAATGTATAGTCTTTAAAAATAATTTTCGCACCGTTTGTAGTCTTCTCTAATGAATAAGCATCTTCTGGCACGCCTTTCACGGTAATAGAATTCAAATCGATTTGAGCATTGGTTGTGCCTTTGGGTGTTAATTCAATCGTTGGATTTTTCACACGATGTGTTTTATTATCAATATTTTTTGTTGTTACTGTCGTTTTTGTTACATTTTTTAATGTTGGATTCGCCGCTTGTGTTGCACTCAAAATGTCTAACGCTTCATTTTGAACAGAAACCGTAGCAGACCCTTCATTATTATTCGATTGTGGTTCTTTAGCTGTCCCTGTTATAAAAAGAGTTGGCACGTCGATCCAGCCATTGGCATTTTTATACTCAATAATGTAACGTTTGTTGGTTTTTCCAAAATCAAACGTGTAACTATTGGTATTTTCGTCAAAAGTAATCGTTGGGTATCCAGGACTGTCTGGTGACATTGGTTTATCAAAATAATAGCCACGATCCCAGTATTGTGGATAAATTGAATCTACCTGATCGTTTGAAACATCATAAATATCAAAAAGAACATCGGCGCCAGCTGGAATTTTTGTACGGACGCTTAGTGAGTCAAAAGAATCATTTCGTGCATTGACAAGGAATTGATTTTTACTACTTTGAAGTGTTCGTTCAGAACCAATGTGTCGATTGGTATTTACTTCTGTTTCTATAGGGGAAATGCCATCAGCACTCATTGTCACAGGAATTTTATCAAAAGGAATACTTTTATCTTTTGGTAAACTATCTGGCACGTAATTAAAGCCAATTGGAATTTCAAGTTCATTTGTAATTGGCGTAGTGAACTTAATGATCGAACCATCTGAGGTTGGTGTGACTGTATAATCTTTCCCTAAAACATAATATGAAAAATAAATATCTTTTGTGGCTCTAACAGATAGATATTGCGGATGCTTTATTTTAATCTCTAAATTTTCAATGGGGTTGGCCTTACTACCTGCTACAGCTATTTCGGTATCACTCATATAAGCACCGTTTCGATCATAATTTCCCCATGTCGCTTCCGCATTCGTAGGATTTAACATAGCGATTGGTTCAATATATTGATCGGATACTAATTGAATGGCTTTATTGGGACCAATTACAGGGGTACTTAATGATAGATTAATGTCCTTCTTGTCAAAATCCATTGTTAAATCAGAAATATTTATTCTTAAATAGCTATCTTTTGTGGCCGTTAAGATAAGCTTGCCCCCTTCAGTTTTAATATCAAAATAGTCTTCCAATTTTACATATTCATATAAAGGACCATACGCCATAAATTTAGGATTCTTAATTTCTTGACCGTTTGTACTTTCTAATACGATTTGTTGACCCATTTTTGTTTCTGTTAACGTGCCATAAATTGTTACATAATATTTCCCTTTGCTTCGAAAACTGATATAGGATATACTACGCATTTCACGGTCAGCAATTACTTTACTTGTTTGACTCGTCTTAGCAGTAAAATCGGTTGTTTTATTCGTTCCTGTCGTATTTTTTAACGAAAGAGAACCTAACTTGGTTGTTGGATATTGCTGATCAAATGAATAACTGTAGTCCGAAACACTCTCTAAATAAATTGTCCGATTAATCGATAAGGAATAGGCTTTTTGTTGATTCATGTTTGGAACAGTTACAGCAATCCGCCCGAGTGAATTATCGCTTAATATATAATCTTTGCCAGGTGTTAACAAGGTTTGCGTTTCTGGTAAAATTTGACCATTAATATCGACATCGTAACTGAAAACTTGAGGTTCCAAGTTATCTTGTTTTCCAAAGACAGCGCCTGGCGTCTCTGTTGTTAATAATTCTAATGTTTGATTGCCAGTTAACGTCCGGTCTAAATTATAAAAAATTTCGCCATCTAACCCTGTCGTTCTGGTTCGTTCGTTATATTGAATTGGTTCCACTTGTTCATATAAATCAAACGAGTAGGTTTTTTTATTTTTTCCTGGAGTTTCAATTTTGATTAATGGTTCCGCCTCTGTTGTTAGATAACTTTTTAGTTCTACTTTAAAGGAAGTATCTGAAACTCGTTGATTAAACGTAATACTTAATGTTTTGGTTGCCGCATCGACTGCCCAAGTTGCGCCAATGCCCGTCACATCTCCGCTAACAGTTGAATAACCTAAATGTTCTGGTAATTGAACTGTATAAACTGATCCAGGTGCATAACCTGTGTTTCCAACAGCAAATTGGAACGTAGCGGTTACCGGTGTTGTATTTAATTCGCGGTGAACCTCTGTTTGGCTGTATTCTGTTCCACCAATCGGCGCAAGACTCATACTGTCAAGTAGTTCATCTGTAATTGGCGCTTGAACATCTGGTAGGGCTTTTTCATTAAGTGAGGTGTCCTTGTCCTCCGTTGTTTGTTGTTCAGATGGTGTAGCAGCATCACTGGAAGCTGTTGTGCTCGCCTCTGTGGTTTGCGATTCAGTTGTTGCAGTTGGTTGATTCATTTCTGAAGTAGTCGTTGTTGCTAAAGGTAAAGATGGTGTTGAGTTCGATAACTCTGCCTCTTTTTTTGCTGTATCAGTGGTCTCTGTTTGTGCTTCTGTCGTTGTTACAGCATAGGCATTTACGGCAAACCCGAAATTTTGTGCGAGAAGTATACTCAACATCACAAAAGAAAAAGTTTTTTTCTTCATACTAATCCCCTTTCAATAAAATTCATATAACCTAATAATAGCTTGTTAAAAATGAAACAATTGATTAATTTTTTTTGAATCTTCAAAAAAAAAAAACATCTTTTCATAAAAAAATACTTGGAAAATCAGCCACAATCACTGTTTTTCCAAGTATTTTTTTATTAATATTTGTAAATTATCGTTTCTTTTGACGAAAAACGACCACGAAATAAACTGCAATAAACAATAACACTAAGAGCGAGTTACTATTTTTAATAAAAGTTAAAAATTGACTTGTTTGCATTGAAATGCCTTTGCCGCCAGTCAATTCTAATAAAAATTGTGTCGTGCCACCTTTGCCTACTACAGTGACTAACATAAGCGCCATCAAAATAAATTGATGGAATAAACTCCCTTTTGTTTGTGTTGTATATTTGATAAGGATGCGGCTATCTTTAGGCAAATCTGTCTCTTGATAATATCGCCTAGCTAAAAAGCTATTCAATGTGCTTTTGAAAAAACTCAAGAGAAACAGGCCTAAAATAGTCCACGAGGTAAAAAGGAATATTCCCAAACTTCCCGCCAGACCAATCATTGGTATGTTGTTTGACCATTGTTTCGTTTTACTAGCTACAATCATTGCAAAAATCATCCCTAAAACATAAGGTAAATAGAGATAGATACCCATATGAGCTCTGCCATAAACCCCTGCAACATAAATGGAACCAAATAAAAATAAATAGTTCCCGACAATCCCGTTAATCAAGGTCGCAAGATTCATTTCTAATGATACTTTATACGCACCGCGTTTGCCATAATGACTAACGAAAAGGACAGCCACCACAAAGAAACAGCAGGCGCCAACAATCGCATAATCAAATTCCACCGCATTCGTTAATAAGCGACCACTTCTTAATAAAAGTAATAACACAAAAAAGATAACAAACAGAATTAATTCTTTTCGTGAAACTTCTGCTGATTCTTCTTCTAGCTCGTTTAATGAAACAGGATAGCTCTTGATTGCTACTAAAGCAACCAGAAAATAGAGCGCGTACACCAATAACGCCAGTCCAATCTCAGTCGCTTTAAAAAATAAAGCGCCAAATAAAACAGCGGTCAATAAGACTGTCGTTAAAAGATTGCTGTGACTAATTTTTTGACCTTCTTCTTTCAAGAAAAAGCGAATTGATTGATTACTTGGTGGCAACAACGCTCCACTAAGTCCTAACAACATTCCTGAAATACTATAAAGCGGGAAAGAATAAGCGCCGGCAATCCCAATTAAGGAGCCTGCCAAGCCTAACAATAGAGAAATCTTTAGTAGACCTAGACTAGTCAAAGACAAATTAATTCCTCGAACCAGAAAAATGCCTGTCATACGCAATGTATAAAATAAGACAAATGGTAAAATTGTTAGAAGGTTGTGTCCATCACTCAATTGAATGTAAAGTAAATAAGGCACAACAATAATCGTATTACTTAGTAAACTTAATGCTGTATTACCAAGACTTTCAATTTTTTTATTCATTTTGACCTCTTCTTTTATCTTTCATTTTCTATTATTTTTAGGGTAGCATTGTTTACTTTTTTTGTCCATAAAATAACAGATGCAGCAATTTCCTAATGTTTATTTTCCACTGTTACGTATAATAGTTAATGACGACAGCTTGGACTTTCTCTGTTCCGTCATTTATATACGTGTGTACTTGATTAGCATCAAAATACATAGCGGCGTCTTTTGGAAGAAGGTATCTCTGACCGCCCACTTCAAGAGCTAATGCTCCTTGAATAACCATGACATATTCTGTCGAACGTTTTGAATGCCCAACAGCTTGATACTTTTTCCCTGGATCTAATTCAAACTGAAAGAGTTCAAAGTTTCTTTCCTGGTTGTCCAAGTAGTAATTAAAGACTCGATAGGAGTGATCTTCAGAATGTTGTGTTACCGTCTCAGTTTTTTTAACCACGGGATTTTCTTTAACATAGTCATCTTCTAATAAATACGTATATGGAACATTGAGTCCATTACTTATTTTCCAAATTGTATTTATGGTAGGATTGGTGGTTCCTTTTTCAATCTGCGAAAGCATCCCTTTACTCACTCCGGTTATCCCAGCTAGTTCATCTAACGTAAGTTTTTTTTCTTGTCTAATTTTTTTTAAATTATTGCCAATAATTGTATTAATCTCCAAAATAGTTGCTCCTTCTGTTTCTTTTTATCATCCAAAAGTTTAATATATTGAACAAAAGTATTCTTTATTGTATTATACAATATATATCTTAGTTGTTCAAAAGGAGTGGTTAATAATGAAAACGCTCATTCGCTCGTTGTGTCTCATTATCGAAGGTCTAGATTTTCATACACACGTGTTTAAATTTTATACAGAAAGAAGGAAAAAAAGAGAATGAACCACCAATTAGATGCACGCACTGGCATTCGTGAAGCCTTGCCAACGGTTTTTGGCTATATTGGTATTGGCATTGCTTTTGGTATCGTAGGACAAGCAGCAGGTTTTTCCCCTCTTATTGTTAGTGCGATGTCGTTTTTTATTTTTGCAGGATCTGCTCAGTTTGTAACAGTTAGTATGTTGACTGGCGGCAGCCCTATCTTATCTATTGTGTTAGCGACTTTCTTAGTAAATGCGCGTATGATTCTTATGGGAATGACCATTGCGCCTTACTTTAAAGCCGAATCTCTCGGTAAAAATCTCTGGTTGGGAACCTTACTGACGGATGAAAGTTTTGCACTAGGAATGAATAAATTAAACCACACCAAAGGACGTTTAAGTTTTGAGTGGTTTAATGCTGCCAATTTGATTTCCTATGCGACTTGGGTTTTTTCGACGATCATCGGTGCCTATCTAGGGCGCTTTATTGCAAACCCTCAAGCATTAGGTCTTGAGTTTGCGGTCGTGGCTATGTTCATTGGTTTACTTTATCTACAGATAATTAGTGATCGTTCCATGAAAATCGCTTTACAACTCATCATGGTCCTGATTACTTTTGGGTTGATGTCTATTGGTCTAATTTTTATTCCCAGTAATTTAATTGTCTTAGTTGTCACGTTAATCGGGTGTGGAATAGGAGTGATGATAAAACATGCCTTCTTCTGAGTATCTCTTTTTAACAATTTTAGGCTGTACCGTTGCAACCTGGCTTTCAAGAATACTGCCATTTTTACTTTTAAAAAAAATCAGTCTGCCACAGAAATTATTAGAATATCTAAGTTTTGTTCCCATTGTGATTATGTCCGCCTTATGGTTTAGTAGCTTATTTGAACAAAGAATTGGGCATTTACCAAGCCTCAATCTTCCTTATTTATTCGCTTCATTTCCTACCATTTTAGCCGCAATACTTACTAAAAACTTATTGCTTATTGTACTGGTAGGCATTGCTTCATTTGCACTAATCCAAAATTTCATCTAAAAAAACAGACAGGCACTACCAGATGGTAGTGCCTGTCTGTTTTTTTAGATGCCAGCTGCAGGGATCAAACCTGTGACCTACGCGTTACGAGTAAATTATAAAATATATTTTCTGCACAAATGCTTTTATATCAACATTATTTTTACAAATAGTCTATCATTTCCACATAATTCAAAGTATTTTAGTCAAATTTTAGCCACATAAAAATAACAAATTAAGTCACAGATTATGTTATTTAAAATTTCCTGATAAACCTTGAACCAAATTATAACAAAACCTGAGTTAATATTAAAAGTTGATATTGAAAAAACTGTTTTTTCTTAACTAAAATCGTTTGAACTCTCTTCAAAATTTTTCAAGTATTCTTGCATAACTGAAACGAAGGGATTCACTCTCCATAATTGTCGATCACCTATTGTGTACAATCGATATTTTGCTCGTGTAGTTGCAACGTTAACAATATTGTCATTGACCCATCTCACAGCGCCTTTTGCATTCGAGTCGCATCCTAATAGAAAAATAACTTCTTCTGCTTCTTTTCCTTGAAATTTATGAACCGTCCCACAATTTTTATTAATCCATTCTTGCATGACTTCCTCTTCTTTGTATTTAGATTCCTTTAAAAAAGATTTATAAACCTATTAACTACCGTTGTAAAAGGAGAAATTATATATCTGGACAGCCTTCAGCTTTTTCAAAAGCCTTATCTACTATTTCAATAGCCCTTAAAGCTTGTTCTTTCACATGATGATCTTTTTTACCATTCTCTTTTCCTGTTATATTTATCCAGCAAGACTTTGAGTAAATAAATTCTGATTCTACCTTTGGTTCTCTAGTTTGAGATATCATTGTATTAGAATAAGATAATTGATTGTATATGCTGAACATGGGATCTATACATCTTCTATGAACAACTAAAGGACATCAAACCCATAAGTCCTCTTGATCATCTTGTTTCAAATAAGCTACATAAAGATTAACATTATCAGCAAATGTTTGTACTGAAAGTGATTTATCCATATAACCAGCTAACTCATCCGTTCTGAAAATTTTTTTATTGCATTTACATCTGTAGTAACAATAGGTTCGACTTATTTAGGATCTCCCACGGTTGAACAGCTTTTTGACTTTAGCTCATCAATTAAGAAAATCATGTATACAACAAATGCGATTGAGAGTATCCATGCCAGCTTTCGAAAAGTCACTAAAAAAGGGACTTTCCCTAATGAAAATGCCCTGTCAAAGCTTTTGTATCTTCGTGTGTCTAAACTTGAGCGTAAATGAACCAGTGGCCATATACGCGATTGGCCACTGGTTCTCAGCCAGCTGATGACGAATGATGCCTATTCAAAAAGAATTGAAAAGTATAGTGTCTATTTGTAAATCGGAAAAAGTTTATTTCCTACTTACACACTTTACTTGACAATCACCGATTACACTTGAAATAAAAATTTTAAAATATTACTGTATCATTATATCCTCTTTTCAATTCTTTTAAAATAAATTAAATTGCACATTCAGAAATGTGACAAATTCTTTATTTTGATATAACCACCTACCACTCGTTTAAAGTAACTTCCACATTTTAAGCATACATACTCTTTGTTTCTATATGGCACTAATTGCGCTAATTCCCCACAACTACATTCAATGTAAAAAGGAAATTCATTACAATTTTTTTTGTCTATTTGCATTCCCCATAAATTATATTCTTTTCTTAAAGAAGAGTTTATATACTTTTTTTTATTTCTATCTTTCCTTTTAAAATAAATAGTAATATCCTTCTTTCAAAGCATCAAAATAAAATTATTTATCAATATTATACTTTTTAATCTAATAATAAACTACTAATCAAACCTTCAAAATTGATTATTCAATAAAACAATACAAGCATGTAAAAAAAAGCAAAACTATTGCACTAGTAATGTTTCTGCTTTGGTTTTATAAATTTGAAACACTTCGGAAAATCTCTATTTATACCCTTATTCATCTGACAATTCAATAGTATATCTATACTCTCCAAGCTGGAACTATCCTTCCCATTTCTTCATTGAGTTAGATTTTGTATTGGTACAAAAGTTAATCGTTCTTTATTTTGTGCCAATAATGGATTTTCTGCCTTTATTTCTTTACTGTTACTTCAGCTTTTTTCTTATTTCATAATTTTTATAAGAACTAGAAAATTTAGTAAGTATATCTCTTTCATCATCTTTTAGTTATAAAAAACAAAAAATATTTTAATTATATTTTAAAAAATATAATAATTAACAAGCTATTCTAATACATTATCAAGCAACTATTTTTTATTGACATAAAATTTCTATCTACTTGTAAATACAGACTTTAATACAATTAATGTATTATCTAAATCATCAATATTTATTGGCAATCTACTACAATGTTTTTGTGCTATTACATTATATAACCATTCTAGCGTTTCCGTAGTAAATGTAATCAGCGCTCTCATATCACTCAAAATATTTGAATTTTTTTCTATTATTGTTTTTATAGTGTCAAAGCTCTTAGATTCATTATGAGCATATATTCTATCTCTTTGTGTTTTTAAGTGTTTAAATGTTATTTCAAATTCCCATAACCTTTGATCTATACAATCCAAATTTTCATCTATATATTCTGAAGACACTGTAATGCCAAAATCAAAGGAACCGCCTACTTCTTTCAAGTTCTCTTCATTCATTTTTAGCAATAATTCTCTGTTTTCTTTACAATTTTCTAGAAACTTAAAAAAGTTTGTATTGCTTTTTCTATCGTATATTCTCGACACTTCTGAAAAAGTTGCCAAAATCAGTGCATTATACGTATATTGATAAAATGTAGGTGAAATAGCTATTAAATCAGTATTTAAAGATTTGTTTTTAATAATATTTTGTATAATTTGAAAGTATGCGTTCATTTCTCTTGTACATTCCCAAAGAAAATCAAGACTCTTCTTAATTCTCAATGCTTTTTGTTTTTCCACGTTATTCATATTATTTTTTCCTTCTTTCTTTTTTCTGCAGTAATTCCGTAACTCTGATTGTACTATTGTCTATTTATCCCTATTTGTTCTTCAACTTTTTTTCTGATTCACTTTCAAGAGAAATAGTTTAAAGGCTAACTAAAAGAGTGAATCGTTCTCACTATATTTTTGTTAACTACCTGTATGTCTAACTTTTGTTTTGCTAGCTTAATTATCAATTATTTGTTATATCGATGTTCTTTTCTTCAGCTTGGCACTTTTATACAGTTCGACAATTAAATTATTAAGTAATAGACTTAAATTATCTTTTTTTATGTCTATTAAAACAATTAAATTCAAAACTTCAAGCGTAACTTCTTTAATTAAATTCATTATTTCTTTAAAGTCTTCACGATGAGTGTCTTTTTTACTAGGATTATTTGCAAAAACTTTAATACACTTAAAAAGCGACTCTATTTCGAAATGTACTACTCACGCGTACGTAGTTTTTTTGTATTAAGAATACTCATCATTTCAAAAAAATTTGCTGTCTAACTCTGTTAGCCTCTTATAATTTCAAGCATACTAATATAGCTATATAAAAGAACCAACAAGGGATACCTCGTTGGTTCTTTCTAACTTATCACTATAAAACAATTGTCTATTGTTTTATATCTATTTGTATAAACATATAGCAATTTAATCAATTGCGTCTTCTATATTTTTTTAATCCACCAAATATAGCAAGAGCTAAAAGGATTAGTATTGTTCCTATAACATAAAATAGATTTGATTTTTGTTCTCCCGTACTTGGTAAATTTGCTTTAAAATTATTTGCCTGTTTACTTTGACGAGACAAATGATTATTTTTATCAATGTTTTGGTTAATAGCTTTGTTTTTCTCTTTAATTACTAATTTAACTGTTTTGGTTTGACCATCTGTTGTTTGTAGTGTAACTTCATAGGTTCCCGCTTTTGAGAAGTCTACTTTTGAGAAGTCCGCTGTCACTTCAAGCTCTTTGCCGTCTTTATCTGTTGCAGTAGCTTTGAAATCTGATACAGTTGGTGTTTTATCTCCTACATACATACTAAAG
>Ga0153923_100099_pt1 | contig 42191 bp, 38 predicted proteins | sample TSNJ007MetaG_FD_104682 | JGI IMG/M metagenome (GOLD analysis project Ga0153923, IMG submission 104682) | Attine ant fungus gardens microbial communities from New Jersey, USA - TSNJ007 MetaG | ecosystem: Host-associated > Fungi > Mycelium > Unclassified | place: USA: New Jersey, Brendon T. Byrne...
CCTCGCGGTAGAAATCCGAGGATAAAGGCGAACGCTGGCGCTTCTCCAGTTCCAAAATTCCTCTCCGCTCCTTTTTACCAGTCATCTGGTTTCAAAACTCGAGATCGCTATCGCTCCTCCAACTACAAAGCGAATTTACTCTGCGACTCCTCAATTTACCGAGGTTCTGCATTTCATGGAAGCGAGTATGCTTCGTAAAATAAAGTCGTCATTTACCTGTTCGGATGTAGCCTCGCTAATACTCGCTCAGCAAGTTCTAATACAAAAACATTAGAGAATAGGGAATAAAATCTGAGTAAAACCGAAAGACCTAACGAGAAGTCTTACGCACCCATCGCTGGAGCGTATTAATGACTAACAGCATTAAGAAGGAAATGAGAAGCAGGAGCAACGCGACGGCGGTAGCACCAGCGTAATCATATTGCTCCAGTTTGGACATAATAAGCAAAGGCGCAATCTCCGTTCTCATCGGCATATTACCGGAGATGAACACGACAGAGCCGAATTCACCAATACCACGGGCAAATGCCAAAGCAAAGCCCGTTAACAACGGCGGGAACAGCTCAGGCAGTACTACTGAACGAAAGGTTCTCCAGCGGCCTGCACCGAGGGTTGCCGAGGCTTCCTCCATATCTCGGTCCAAATCCTCCAGCACCGGCTGTACCGTTCGCACGACGAACGGTATCCCAATGAACATTAAGGCAAGGGTAATGCCAAGCGGAGTAAATGCCACCTTTAATCCTAGTGGCTCAAGCCACGCCCCGATCCAGCCATTTGTGGCATAAAGAGCCGTCAAGGAGACACCAGCTACAGCTGTCGGTAAAGCAAACGGAAGATCGATCAGCGCATCAAATATTCTTTTGCCCGGAAATTCGTAACGCACTAGTACCCACGCCAGCAAGAGACCTAGAATAGCATCCACAAAAGCAGCAGCCGCTGCCGTAGACAGGCTGACACGATACGAAGCCAATACACGCGGATCGGTAGCTACATCCCAGAATTTCGCCCAGCTCAGCCCAGTAGAATTGAACAACAATGCTGAAAGTGGCAAGAGTACCACGAGACTCAGGTAAAGTACGCTGTACCCCATCGTTATCCCAAAACCGGGTAGTATCCTTCGCCGCGTTGTCGCCGATACAGCTGTAGTCGTTGCGGTGACATTCATCCCCTATTCATCCTTTCTCGCCTTCGGCAGGTTAGCCGATCAGCCCCTTACTAGGGACAAATCTCTTAAAGAAAAATATAATTTTCATTTTTTAATCTATTATTTAGCACCCGGCACATAGATCTTGTCAAAGATCCCGCCATCGTTAAAATGCTTCTCTTGCGTTTCTTTCCAGGTTCCGAATTTATCAGCCAATGTGAAGAGCTTTATTTCCGGGAACTTATCTTTATATTGTTCTTTCACGCTTTCTAGCGTTGGACGGTAGTAGTTCTCAGCCGCGATTTTTTGTCCTTCCTCCGTATAGAGATACTTCAAGTAAGCCTCGGACACTTCACGCGTATTTCTTTTATCCACAACCTTATCTACTATTGCTACCGGCGGTTCAGCCAGAATGCTCTCAGATGGATTTACGATATCGAATTTATCTGGACCAAGCTCTTCTACAGAAAGGTAAGCTTCATTCTCCCATGCAATCAGCACATCGCCAATTCCACGCTCTACAAAAGTGGTTGTAGAACCGCGCGCACCCGTATCCAGCACCGGAACATGTTTGAACAATTCTTTTACAAATTCCTCAGCCTTAGCTTCGTCGTTATTGTTGTGGTCTAGCGCGTAACCCCACGCCGCCAAGTAGTTCCAACGTGCGCCACCTGATGTTTTCGGATTTGGTGTAATCACTTCTACGCCTTCCTTAAGCAAATCCGGCCAATCTTTGATTCCTTTTGGATTTCCTTTGCGTACTAAGAATACGATCGTCGAGGTGTACGGTGAACTGTTATGATCAAATTTACTTTGCCAGCCTTCATTAATAAGTCCCTTTTCCTGCAAGGCATCAATATCATAACCAAGTGCTAAGGTCACAACATCCGCTTCCAGACCATCAAGTACAGCACGGCTTTGTTTCCCCGATCCACCGTGGGATTGTTTAATGGTGACCTTCTGTCCTGTTTCTTTCTCCCAATAGGCAGCAAAAGCTTTATTATAATTCTCGTACAATTCGCGAGTAGGGTCATAAGATACGTTCAGTAGTTCTACTGGATCTTTAGATGGAGTTTTTGTTGCTTCAGCCGCATTTGTGGCCTCCGCTGAATTGGTTGTTGCTGGTGCGTCTGTTGCCGAACTAGCACTATTGCCGTTGTTGTTATTGCTGCCGCAAGCAGCAGTAAGCCCTGCCGTCAGCAACAAACTAAACCCTACAAGAAGCCCTTTATTCATCTTTTTCTTCATCTTTTCCACTCCCCCATGTTTTTCTTGCCTTCATTTCTTTCCTGTGGATAACAAAAAGAACGGAGGAAAGCCCACGTATGGCAGGTCAAACCGGTCCTATGACACGTGTCTGCGAGCCTAATGCAGGCGTTCCTCCGTCTGTACGGTAAGAACTTTCTTCAATTATTCCTATCTACTTAGTTGGTTTATATGGATATAATACTGAAACCCTTTAACCGTGTCAAACCTTTTTTTCCAACCAATGACAAAGGAATCTTTCAAATCCCACGCTATACAGGCAATGGTGTGGGTTCCTGTAAGATCCACTTGTTATTGATGCTATAAAGTAATATTATTGCTACAGCTTATGGTCTAGAGAAATTACCGCTTAATGTCGGGAGTGAGAATCATGGGTATGGATTTAGAGTACGTCCCTGCGCCGATAAGACCACGGCTTCATAGGAGAATGACTCAAGAAATTAGTCGAAGGATTAGGGGAACTTACCGTTATGATACAACGGTCTGGAGGACAGCAATCGCTGGTCTTTGGATCGTTTGCTTTTTAGCCTTCACCACTGCCGTATTAGGAATACCCACTGGATTAGGGGTGCCAACAGATATTGCACTTGCTGCGGGTACGAGTACCATTCTGCTGGCCATTGCCAGCAATATCATTGCTGTACTGATCGCCTTGACCGGACTGCGCATCCCACGACTATTCGCAGGCTGTGTATTGAGCGATGTTGGAGCGATTCTACTAATCTTATATTACGCAGATTTTGAGATTGAAGCTGCGGCTCTCATTGCTGTTCTACTATCCGTATTAGGTGCATTGGGCGGATTAGCCATCGGTCTGCTGCGCAGCAAAAGAATAACCATGGGACTTCTGCTTACCATTACGGTGACTTTTTCCCAACTTGCTCTGGCAAACGGAGTGCAGGAAATACCTACTTTGGAACCCATTGATATCAGTGATTCAGATGTGATTCCATTGACAGCCGCAAGTCCATCACAACCTGGCAATCAAGCCTATCAGACCTTCACTTATGCCAGCGGTAAGGATCTGCATCGGACCGAATACGGCAAGGATACCAATGTGATCTCTTCTACAGTAGATGCTTCTGCTTATATTAAGGATTGGTCAAAACTCCGCACTTTATTCTGGGGTTTCGATTATAATGCACTTCCACTGAACGGCCGAGTATGGATGCCTGAGGGCGATGGTCCCTATCCGGTAGTTCTGATGGTGCACGGAAATCATATGATGGAAGATTACTCTGACGGAGGGTACGCTTATCTCGGTGAACTCTTGGCCAGCCGGGGGTTTATCGCAATTTCCCTGGATGAGAATTTCCTGAACTATTCTGCTTGGTCCGGTATTCCGGACAATGATTTCAAAGTACGGACCTGGATCATTCTGAAACACCTGGAACAGCTAGCAGCTTTCTCGGATGAACCAGACAATCCTTTTTATCAAAAAATAGATTTCACAAAAACCGCCCTGCTCGGCCATAGCCGTGGAGGACAAGCTGTTGCTATGGCAGCAGACGCCGAGCGTTGGTTCAAAAATGATCCCGTTATGAAGGCAGTAGATCGTTTTAATATAGCCTCTGTGGTCGCCCTTGCCCCTACGGACAAAACGATAGACGATCAGCAAGCCCGTCTCAAGGATGTCAACTATTTGACTCTGCAAGGGGCTCGTGATGGGGATGTACATGATTTCTATGGTGACCGGCAGTATATACGTACATCCTATTCCCAAGGGTCCTCTGCTTTCAAAAGCTCGCTGTATATTGCGGACGCCAATCACAGTCAATTCAACAGTGATTGGGGCGCGTATGATCAGACATTACCTGCTGGCCTCTTTTTAAATCGAGCGCAAACTATGGATGCAGACAAGCAGCGGCAAATCGCTAAAGTGTATGTATCAGCTTTTCTAGAGACCACTTTGCATGGAAAAGACGAATACCAGAGCTTGTTCCGGGATTACCGCAGCGGACTGAAATGGCTACCGGAGACCACTTACTACAATCGATTCCAGGATGGGGGATATCGGCCTGTAGCCACATTTGACGAGGACCGCAACAAGAATACCGTTAATCTCGGAACAGCAGAAGCATCCGGATTATCCTGGTCGGAAGAGCTCGCGAAGGATCGTGAATCGAAGAGCAAAGCCACATATGGTGTCGTTCTTGAACGCACAGCCAAAAAAGACGAGGAAGCTTATTACAACATTAAGCTTAAAGACAGTGTTGTTACTGAAATGGCCCTTTCAGACGCAGATGGCCTTACATTTTCCTTAGCAAACCTCAATGGTGATATCAAAGATGAACTAAGTATTCCGCTACCTCCCAATGTAGAGGTTGAGTTAACCGACAAAAATGATACCTCGGCACGCTTGCCGTTAAGTGAGGTAATGGATATTCTTCCACTGCCGCAAACTCAGTTCACGTTATTCCCATGGCTTGAAGAACGGATTAATGATGGGAAGTACGGTGATCTGTCCGAAGCTGTATTTCAGACCTATGAGATGCCGTTCGAACAGTTTCAGGAGGAAGAACCTGAGCTAGAGCCTGAGAACCTGACGGAAATCACCTTCTACCTTGAAGCCGAGGGAGATAAAATCATGCTAGATGACATAGGCTTTTACGATCTAGGAATTCGAAATATGTTTTAAGGTAACTTGCCATTATACCATTTAAGGCCTTCCCTCAGCACATGTACAGCTGATTGGAAGGCCTTTTATTTTGATAAATTTCGGGGAATAGCCCCTAATATTGAAACATACAATAACCTATTCCCAGCCTACACGGCTTGAATACAGACCGGTGTCTTTATCTTCAGCTCGTTCCCTGTAGGAATTAATCTGCCACTGTCACTATCGATGGAGAACGAAGTGATAATATCACTATTTTGATTCGCAGCGAGCAGCTTGCCACCAATAATGGCGAAATTACGCGGAGTACGTCCGCCTGTAACCTGCCAATCTACCGCTTCAAGATGACCTGTTGAACCCTCAATATGGAACAAGGCGATACTATCTTGTCCCCGGTTTGAGACATACAAGAATTTACCACATGGCGATACATGAATATCGGAAGCTGTATCATCACTACCTGCATTATATTGCTCTGGAAGCGTGCTGACATGCTGTAAAATGCTGAGGTTTCCATTCTGCTCATCATTAGCAAATACCGTTACGGTACAGTTTAGTTCATTCGCCAGATAAATCCATTGTCCTGAAGGGTGTACCGCCAGATGGCGTGGACCTGAACCTGGTGGGAGATTAATCTCCCGATGCTTAGACAGCTTACCTTCTTCAAGGCGATAAATCAGGATTTGATCCAGTCCCAAGTCGCAAACCAGTATATGCTTGCCGCTTCCATCCGGAATGACGGAGTGTGGATGCGGAGCTTCCTGACGGTCTTCACGAATTCCTGAACCTACATGTTTCACTTGATCAGACATGACCTGAAGCGAACCATCCTCATTTACAGGAAATACGTTGGCATTGCCACCGGAATAATTAGAGACGAATATGTAATCTTGCTTAGGACTGATCGAGACATAACAAGGAGCGCCACCTTCCGTAGGACGACTTCCAAGTGGACTCAACGCTTTAGTAACAGGATCAATAGCAAAAGCATAGACCTCGCCCTCATCCTTCTCACTAACCGCATAGAGCACGCTGCCTGTGCTGTTTACTGCTAAAAACGATGGATTCTCAATGCCCTTAGTACCCTCAAGAATCTTCATTTCCCCTGATGAAGGACTAAGTGAGCAGAGTAGAATAGCTTCCTCACCTTCAGGGTTGTACGTTCCCACATAAAACAATACCTCATTAGGCCGTTCCATAGTAGCGACTCCTTTGTTTGTATAAATTGTATTTACTTCTTAATTACCCTTTACTGATAGCAACTCACTCAGTATTTTATAATATTTTTTCACTATAGCATGTTTATAGTTGTAATACATTATCGAGTTCAATTTTGAAGCCATTTCCTAACTCTTCCGGCAGTAGTAAGTTTTTACAAGTGGTTTAAACATGATTGGCAAGGTTAATAGTAGACATCGAAAACAACAAAACGAAGGAGTTGAAGTAACATGAGTTTTTTATGGATGTTAATTGTTGGTGGGATCATTGGTTGGTTAGCGGGTCTGATTATGGGCAGAGATATTCCAGGCGGGGTAATTGGTAACATTATCGCAGGTATTATCGGTTCATGGCTCGGTGGCGTGCTTCTGGGAAGTTGGGGACCTAAAGTAAGTGATTTCTATTTCTTCCCTTCTTTGATCGGGGCCGTTGTTCTGATCTTTATCGTCAGCCTTATTCTTCGCTCAACAAATGGACGTAGCCGTTCATAAGCTTAGGCTGAACCAATAATTATTGGACTACTTATATTATTAAAAAAATAGCAGGTCAAGGTTAACTACCTTGACCTGCTATTTGGTGTTTTCGGCCTCTTTCTACTTAATGTAGTATGCAGTGCTTTTCACGGAGCTACTACCTCCATACAGCGGCTACACTTCAATGTTCCGCCATCGTTTTTCTGTTATAATGAAGATACAAGTGACTCAAATCATAGAGAGGTCGTGAATCATGGGTAGCATTAACCCCTCACTCCTACATATCGGCTCCACTATAGGGACCTTGCTCATGGCGCTAATGGTTATTTTTATTCGTCTAAAAGCTAGCGCACGTCCGGTTACCATTCGAAAAATATGGATTCCACCTCTCGGGATGTCGACTGGCTTTGCCATGTTCGTTGTACCTGAAGTTAGGTTTCCTTTATGGTGGGCAGCACTCGCCTTTTTGATTGGCTGGTTCATCTTCGCGTATCCTCTAATACGCAGCACAAACTTCGAACAACGGGATGGACAAATTTATGCTCAGCGTTCTAAGAGCTTTGCTTTCATTCTGCTCGGACTCCTTTTAGTTCGCACCTTACTTCATGAATTTATTAATAGTTATGTCAGTATCCCTCAGTCCGGTGGGTTATTCTTCATCTTAGCCTTCGGAATGATTCTTCATTGGAGATTCTTTATGTACAAACGTTATAAAGCTATGACCTCCTCGGAGGCACAGTCCTTACAGTCATAAGTATATATTGTTATTCTAAGAAGCCATTTCAATTCATACGATTGAGATGGCTTCTTACGTGGATGAATACCTTGTAGGAAAAAACATTTTTCTGTGTCCGATGTTAGGTAACTTGTGGAGGGATACGTTAAAATATATGCATACCTAACAATAGAAAGCGAGGTCAAGGCAATTGAAAAGTAAATCAAGAAAAGTTGCCATCGTCGGTGCCGGGATGGTCGGTTCCAGCTGCGCCTACTCCATGGTCAATCAGGCCATTTGCGACGAGATCATGATGATCGACCGCACCTATGACCGCGCTATGGCACAAGCACTTGATCTCTCACACTGCATGGATTTCACAAGCACACGAACCAAGGTGTATGCCGGAACCCATAGCGACTGCGCAGGAATGGATGTAGTTATCTTAACAGCCGGCGCTAATCCAAAGGCAGGGCAGACAAGACTTGACGTCCTGGAAGCTTCTGCAGTCATTACTAGAGAAATTATTACCAACATTATGGCTGGGGGATTCGATGGAATATTCGTAGTCGCCGCTAATCCAGTCGATATTGTCACTTATATGGTATGGAAAATATCAGGGCTGCCTCGCCACAGAATTATTGGTACAGGAACCTCCATTGACTCCTCGCGCCTAAAGACACTGCTATCTGATGTTTTCTCCATCGATCCACGCAGCGTAAACGGCTACGCACTTGGAGAACATGGTGAATCCCAGTTTGTAGCTTGGTCACATGTGACGATTGGCGGTAAGCCCATCCTGCAAATTATGGATCAGCATCGTGAGCGGTTCCAGCATCTGGATCTGGAGGATATCTCCCGCAAGACCAAAGATGCGGGCTGGGAGATATTTACCAAAAAAGGCTCTACACATTTCGGTATTGGCAGCGCACTGGCTTACATTACTCGTTCCATTCTGAATGATGAGCATAAGATCATTGCCGTATCCGCAATTCTGGATGGAGAGTACGGGCAAAGTGGTATATGTACCGGCGTACCTGCCATTATTGGCAACACTGGAATTCAAGAGCTACTGGAGCTTAACCTAAACACCGAAGAAGCGGAGAAATTCAACGCCTCCTGCAGCATTGTTCGCTCAGGCATTGAGAGCTTACACTTGGAAGACAGCATTTAATCTCCTGCAAACAGAAAAAATCGCTCTTTGGGGATCGGTGAATAACACCAATACCCTAAAGAGCGTTTTTTTATCCTTGATCTTTAACTTTTAATGCTCGGATACTGTTCAGTACAGCCAGCACGGTTACCCCAACATCTGAGAATACAGCCTCCCACATCGTGGCAATCCCAAATGCGCCGAGAATAAGAAATATAGCTTTAACGCCTAGAGCAAAAATAATATTTTGCCATACGATCATCCGTGTACGCTTGGCAATTCCGATAGCAACAGGAATCTTCGAAGGCTCATCGGTCATAATTACAATATCTGCCGCTTCAATCGCAGCATCGGAGCCCAGTCCGCCCATTGCGATCCCAACATCTGCTCTAGCTAGTACTGGGGTATCGTTAATTCCATCACCGACAAAAATAATTTTCTCGCGATGTGACTTTTCACGATCCAGCTTCTCGATGGCCTCTACCTTATGCTGCGGCAAAAGCTCCGCGTGAACCTCATCTACACCTAACTGCTTCCCAACATCTTCAGCTACAGAAGAAGCATCGCCAGTTAACATCACCGTTTTACGGATGCCAAGCTTCTTGAGGCTCTGAATAGCCTGCTGCGAGTCCTCCTTCACTTCATCAGCAATCACCAGATAACCCCCATACTGATGATCCACCGCGATGTGAACAACTGTACCGCTTTGCGCTGGCACCTCATAAGCTATGCCCTCTCGCTCCATCAGACGCGCGTTACCTGCAAGTACGGTCTTGCCTTCAATCGAAACCTCGATTCCATGACCGGAGATTTCGTTGTAATTCGAGATCGCTTCCTTAGAAATCTGTTCTCCATAAGCCGCCCTAATCGATTCGGCAATCGGATGGTTCGAATGGCTCTCCGCATAAGCAGCTGTCTGCAGCAATTCATCCTTAGACTTGCCACCTGACGGATAAATTCCTGTAACCTTAAATTGCCCCTTAGTCAACGTTCCGGTCTTATCAAAGACAACTACTTTCACATCATTTAACGCTTCAAGATAGTTGCTTCCTTTAATCAGAATACCACTGCGTGAAGCTGCTCCAATCCCTCCGAAGAAACCAAGTGGAATCGAGACCACAAGCGCACATGGACAGGAGATTACGAGGAATACAAGCGCCCGGTAAATCCAATCTGAGAAGGTTGCCCCGCTAATCACTAGCGGAGGAACGACAGCTAGCAGCACAGCTGTGATCACTACTATAGGTGTGTAAGCCCGTGCAAACTTAGTAATAAAGTTCTCTGTTTTGGCTTTGTTGCTTGAAGCATTCTGTACCAACTCCAGAATTTTGGATACGGCTGATTCACCAAAGGTCTGTGTGACTTGCATCGTAATAACGCCGTTTCGATTAATAAATCCACTTAATACTGTGCTTCCCGGTCCAGCCGAACGCGGTACAGACTCCCCGGTAAGTGCTGATGTATCCATCATGGCGCTTCCCTCAAGGATCGTTCCGTCCAGAGGTACCTTCTCACCCGGTTTCACAACAATCACATCACCGATCGCTACTTCCTCAGGAGAGACTCGTTTTAGATCATTTCCAAGCTTAAGGTAAGCAAATTCGGGACGGATATCCATAAGTGCCGTGATAGATCGACGTGAACGGTTTACTGCTAGACCTTGGAACAACTCTCCGATTTGGTAAAAGAGCATAACCGCTACGCCCTCTGGATACTCACCAATCGCAAAAGCACCGATGGTTGCCAGAGCCATCAAGAAATTCTCATCAAATACCTGACCCCTGATAATGTTCTTAACCGCCTGCCAGACAACTTCACTACCCACAATGAGATAGGCTGCTAAGAAAATCAGCAGTTCTACTACACCCTCCACCGGTAAGAATATTCCGGCAAGCGCGAGTATCCCACCGCCACCTAACCGCAGTAGAATCTTACGGGTATCTCCTTCCCCATGCTCGTGGCTGTGGCCATGGCTGTGACCATCCGCATCATCATGCTTATGTCCGTCTGTAGACTGATGATCGTGTTCATGGCCATGTTTGTGATCCTCTCCATGCGTATGACTACTGTTATTCTGCAGCTTGCGACTGCCCTGAGTCTTCTCTCTTACATTTACATGGGGCTCAAGTGCCTTCACCGTTTTCTTTGCTTCTACAATCGCCGATTCCTCATAACCTGCGGCGGTTTCCATCGTCATTGTCTTCGTAACAAAATTAACGGAACAAGACGATACGCCCTCGATTTTCTTCACTTTATCTTCAATTTTCCTTGCGCAATTGGCGCAATCTAAGCCTTCTAATTCCCACTGACGTTTTACTTTTCCTTGCATCGTATCCATACGGCACATCTCCTCAAATAAAAACCATATATGAGCACTTGTTCATATGTCTTCTTATTGCTATTATATTCCCTTTATTTTTGAAGGTCAATACGTCATATACACCATTTTTCTCCGCTCTCATAAAAATTAAATAAATTGATCTTTTCGTGAAAATATGGTAAATCATGTATGATCGCACCCGAGATGAATTGGCAACTAAATTACACAGAAGGAAGGATGAATGTAGACCATGTCAAAGCTAGCCAAGACGTCTTCTTTTTCACAGAAACACCCTATTTGGACCGTTGTTATTATTGAGGTGCTGTTACTTCTAGCTGTATCTGCCGCCGGGACTTACGCTACAATTAAAGAGCTTTCGTATACCGCCCCTGTACTGATCTCCTTTATTCCAATCGCGCTTGTACTGATCATCTACTTCACGGTTAAGAACAAATGGAGTGATCTTGGCTTCCGTCCTCTGAATACCATTTCCTCTGGGAAGTGGATCTATTACGCACCTCTAGCTGTCGTCCTGATCACCATATCCTTTAAAGGTTTTCGTGAGATCAGTACGTCTGAGGTGTTGTTCTTTATCTTCTTCACCCTGCTTGTAGCCTTTGTGGAAGAAAGTATTTACCGCGGATTGATTTTCAAGACTTTACTCACTAAGGGCGCTAAAACGGCTGTGATTACTTCAAGCATACTCTTCTCTATTACCCACTTGCTTAATGCTTTATCCGGTACAGACATGACGCAAATCATCCTACAGCTCGTATATTCTCTTCTGATCGGTTTTGTGCTTTCTTTATTGATGCTGAAAAATAATAATATTCTACCGCTGATATTGTTTCATTTTGTACATAATCTGATTCAGTTTGTTGGAAATGATAATACAAGCGAATATATGGGGATCGATCTATTCATCCTTCTCGTACTCGCTGTGCATTGTCTCTGGCTGGCTCTATCCTTTAGAAAACCAACCCTATCGAGCAACCTAAATCAATCTAGTTAACGCAAAAGAGCGGTTCTCCAACAATCGGAGAACCGCTCTTTTTTGAAAAATACAGCTATTCATGACGGACATGTTCATGCGTCTGCAGAAAGATCTGCTCTACATGCGCATCGTTGAGCGAATAGAATACCGTCTTTCCTTCTTTACGACGCTTCACAATTCGTAAATTCCGTAAATAACGGAGCTGATGGGATATCGCAGATTGTCCCATATCAAGGATCACGGACAAATCGTGTACACATAATTCTTTCTGGGACAAAGCGTAAATGAGCCGCACTCGTGTGGGATCACCCAACGCTTTGAACATCTCTGCCATTTTATCCGTTATTTCTCGGTCAGGCAGAATCAATGCAATGGATTCCGGTTCAAGCTCCGAACCCTTGCATGTGTTATCGCAATCTTCTAATGCCGTTGGCTCCATGCTATCGCCTCCTCCACCAGCTAGTCAGCTTTGCTGATTGTTTTCCTCAATTATATGAAAACCAGCTCTGGATGTCCATGGAGAAGGCGTTTATAAGAATCGCTGTAAATCAGACCGCTTTACGATAAAAGGAGAGTAGTCCTGCCGCAAAAAACACAATAAAACTACCGCCCACTACCATCATCAGCGTTTCGAACGGTAAATTAAAAGCCCCAAACGTGTCATCACCATACGGCATCATAGCCAACATCGGTTGTACCCAAGGATAATAGGGGCCATAGGTTGAAGAATTGGCGATCAGCATATTGGGAATGGTCAGACTCACATTCAGCGCCAGCGGTGCGCCAAAACTGCTCCAGCCTTGAGAGATAGCCAGCTGCAGTGCAGCGAGTGGCAGACAGGCAACAAAGCCGCCAAATACCGAGCTTAGCAGCAGCGACCAAGGGATTGAATCCGGAATATTTCGGAATAAACCCATTCCCAGCACCATCACCAGGAACGTTAGTTGAACCGCAGCCAGCAATCCGATAATCATCACATATTTTGAGAGGTACACTGATAAACGAGTCACAGGCAGAGACAGCAACATCTTCCAGCCCCCGTCATGGTGCTCATAACGACAGATCAGCGCTGCGAAAATACCCGAAAGCACAGGTAGAAACAGCAAGGCATGCATCATGGACATCACATTTAACAACAGTTCCCAACTCATCTTCTCCCCTTGATTATCCGCCAATGCCCCGGGAAGTAATGCTAAAATCGGACTGCCTATAACTAAAAGCCAGACATATGATTTAGACATTTTTAATCGTTCTGCCGACAACACTCTCCAAAATGAATTCATCGTTAATCCACATCCTTTCGTGCGAAGTGCAGTGCACCCGGCAAAAGAATCAGCAGCCCCAGCAGTAACCCTGCACCGCTAAATAAGAGACGATGCGAAGATTCCCAAGCCATATATGGCCATGTTAAAGGAACCCACTCCGAAAGTAACATGGAGAAGATAGACACCAGAGATAAGGTTATTCCAAGAGCAACTGGCAATGTCTGATTACGGTTAGCCAGAGAAAGCCACAGCTGCAAAGCGATAACCGGCAATGCTGCAATATAGGACATAAAGCCAATTCGTAACACATCCAAATACGGAATCAGTTCGACCTTGAAGCCCAAAACAAGCCCTAAACCAACTGTACCCACCGAGAGCAACAAACAAGAAACCGCCACTAGCACCAAACATAACACCAGCTTAGCCATAAATACTGAAGTACGTGAGATAGGTAGTGCCAAGAGCTGCTTCCACGAGCTCATCTGATGTTCTACATTTGCAATCAACGAGCATACTAAGGTCCCTCCAAGAAAAAGAGCAATGGGCACAAATGCAGCCACATTGTTCAGAAGCCCACCCCATAAATCCGCACTATACTGCTCGCGAAGATAATCATAACGAAGGCCGAAATTCAAGCCTTGCATGGCTACAAGTCCAAGCGGTCCAAGAAACACTAGAAACCAGAGTCCCTTGCCACGGATTTTGAGCCAATCCGCCGACAGTGCCCGCCACATCATGATTCCTCTCCTCCTACAACCTGCAGGAAGAAGTCCTCAAGTGATTGTCTCCGCTCCTCTACACGATAAATAGCATGCCCATTCTCTACCAAGGCTTTGACTAGCAAGGCAACTCTTGCATCGATCATCCGGGAGAAGACTAGCTTTTGGTCTTGAAGTATCCCTGTGTACCCCCGTTCTTCAGCAAGACGCAGCGCGGCCTCCGGGTCCGAGACTGCTAACCGCATTTCTCCCCCGGCTTGCCGCTGCAGATTCGTTATACTATCTTGGTACACCATTTGCCCTTGACGAATAATCCCTACGGTATCCGCCATTTGCTCAATTTCACTAAGCAAGTGACTGGATACTACGACAGTAATCCCTTGCTCCTGCGGCAATCGTTTAATCAGTCCGCGAATTTCCTGAATCCCTGACGGGTCAAGTCCGTTCGTCGGCTCGTCCAGAATAAGCAGCTCCGGTTCCCCGAGCAAGGCAGCAGCAATACCTAGTCTCTGCTTCATCCCAAGGGAGAACCCTTTAACTGGACGCTTCTCTTCCCCTGTTAAGGAAACAATATCTAGCACCTCAGCAATCCGTGACTTCGGAGCACCAAGGATACGCCGGATGGCTTCAAGATTATCCACAGCGCTTAAGTGCCCGTAATAGGATGGAGACTCGACAAGCGACCCTACCTTCCGCAAAATTTGCAGTTTATGCTTGCGAAGATCCTGGCCGAAGACTTCAATCCTTCCTGATGTTGGAGTGATCAGTCCAAGCAGCATACGAATTGTTGTTGTTTTCCCTGCCCCGTTCGGGCCAAGAAAGCCATAGATCTCTCCCTTGCGGATGTTCAAATTTAAATTTTCCACCGCAGCCCGGCCACGGTATTTTTTTAATAAATCTTTCGTTTCAATCACTGTTTCTTTCATGTTCCTCACCTCGGTAATTAGCATAACGTCCCAAGGTTAAGAACAAGGCGGCACGAAGTTTAAGTTTTGTTTAAATTTCATCCCGTGGATTGAAGATTACAATAGAGGTGCCATCTCCTGTACTCTCCATATCCCACTCTAACTCCATATGCTTCATTAACAGATCCACGATGGACAGCCCTAATCCTGCCCCTTTGTAATCGGATGGACTCTGGATACCTCTGCCGTGATCCGTAATCAAAATAACACGTTGCCCATTACGGGACTCCGTAGAAATCCCTACATAAAGACCACTGCTGGCATGACGTACAATATTCTGAAACAGATTATCAAGAATACGGCGGAACCAGACCTCATCCACCATCCAGAACAGCGGATCAGCCTCCAGGTCAATATCGATCTCGAAGTTCTCTTTTTCCCATACGGGGTACCAAGCAGCAGCACTTTCCCGCAACAAGCGCAAGACATCTTTACGCTCCTTCTTCAAAGTGATCCGTCCGCTGTTGAGGAGATTGTAGGATAAAAGATTCTCGATTAAGACGCTAAGATCTGCTATTCGCTTATCCATTAGCTCTAAGGACTGTTGTCCTTGCGGGGTTAAGCTCTCTTTAGTCATTACATGGATGTGGCTGCGAATAACCGTTAGTGGTGTACGCAAATCATGAGATAGGTTAGATACTAGACGCTTACGAAGCTCTTCCTCTTCGATTTCCCTCTTTCGACTTTCGTCAAGCTTCGCCACCATCGTGTTAAAAGCTTCCTCCAGTCTGCCAATCTCATCCAGCTTGCCCGTCATAATAGACTTAGGCATTCTATCCGGTCCCGTAATCGTCATCGCGGTTTGCAGCTGTAGTAGCCGTTTGCGTATTTTTCTAAAGAACAGCAAAGAAACCAGTGCGAACCCTCCAAAAAGTACAAAGAGCACAAAGTAATACAAAGCCCAAGCCCCGACTCCCCCATAAGCCCCTTTGTTGAGCAGCTTGTTTGGAATTTGCATTACCATAAACCCTTTACCCGCATCCACTCGGTCTCCCATAAAGGCGACGATGGCTAAAGGATCACGCTTTGTACTTTCTTTCATAAAAAAAATAGCCTCAGCCGCAGTCCACTGCTCCGGAACTTCGCTGCCATGGTCCGGATTGCCTTCATCAGGTGTGAGAATCAACTGGGTCATTCCCTGCCCATCTACCCAAAACATAGTAGCCTCAGTATATTTCCGGCTCAGTTCATGTAGCCGCTCATTTATGCCTTCTGAAGAAGCATCTTCCAATTGAAGCGCCTCTTTATGCCACATGGTCTCCAGCGCTGCAACACTCGAATACAGAGAGGTGTCTACAGGTGGAGCCCCTTTAGTCACTTCATTAACCATATTGTAGAGAACAAAAGATAACGGCAGGACCACAGGGATAAAAAGCAGTGCAGAAACGATAATAAGCAAATATCCCGATAGCAAAGAAGAGCTACGCTGCTTGCGAATGCGCCCTAACCCCCTCATGCTCTTACCCGATATCCGATCCCCCGGACAGTTTCTATAATTTCCGGATTGCCTGGATCAAGTTCTAACTTTTCGCGCAAATATCGTATATGTACCATCAAAGTTTTATCCCCTTCGAGATAGGCTTCTCCCCAGACGGCTTCATAAATCTGCTCCTTCGTCATAATCTGGCCGAGATGACGCAGCAAATAAGAAAAAATCTGAAATTGCTTACCCGTAAGCATGACTTCTTCCTGTGTCTGAGCATTTATTACTCGGTTATCCCCTTCATATACGACTAGGTGTTTAAGCGTGAGCGAATCCTGAACAGATGCCCCATTCCGCCTGAGCAGCACTTCAATTCTGGCAGCCAATTCATCCGGATGAAAAGGCTTCGTCAAATAATCATCGGCGAATTCAAGCCCCTGCAGTTTATCATCAATAGAGGTTCGCGCAGAGAGCATCAAGATCGGAATCTTAGGGTACGCCCGCTTCAATCGTTGTCCGACAGTAAAGCCATCCAGACCCGGAAGCATTACATCCAGAATAGCTAATTGACAAGGCGCCGCTTCCTCCGTCGCTCCCTCCCCGCTCCGCAGCCAACGCACACTATAACCACGCTCACTTAAATCCGCAGACACGACGCTGCCGATTTCATGATCATCTTCAATATATAACAGAGTAACGCTCATATATTTTAAGTCCTCCCCTGAGAAACTACGTAAAAAGTTGAAGTCATTATAACATGTTTTAACAGGTCACTCAGGGACTTATCTTTTAAAAAAGCCCTCCTAAACCCATGGGGGATAGGAAGGCTTACGGAATCAATTTTAAATTGGTTTAGGGAGTCCACACGCCATGCTCTTTATTACTGCCAACATACTCAATACGCGTTGGAGTAAGTTCAAGAATCACATAATTAGGGTCATCAGGCCCTGTAAACCATGGCTCCAGCTCTTTGTTCCACACCTTTGTGCGCAGCCCTTCATCCTTAGAAACCGTAGCGGTGGCTTCAATCTCCAGCACATCTTTGCTTCCGCCTGACTCATATCCAAGCAGCAAAAAAGCATTCGGATTATTCGATAATTCCTCCACCTTATGAGTTTTGCGATTCGTAGCTAAATAAATCTTCAAACCCTCATGGAAAATGGCCATGTAACGTACTTTCGGTTTATTTCCTTCTTCGATCGTACCAAAGGAACCAAACTTGTTGTCATCCAATGCTCTAATAATGAGTTGCTCCAGTTGTTTGTTATCCATTACGTAAATCTCTCCCTTCAAGCATGTAAACAAAAGTTTATATATCCAAGCTCACCGTTTGGATTTATCATAACAATGGTGCTTATTATAATGTACCCTTCCGGTTCACATTGAATCCGACCTTACTCCATAAACTACTTTCAATATAAGGAGCTTACTTCGTGAAAAAACTGATCTGGATCGGCTGTCTTTCCTACTTTGTCATTGGCCTTGCTCATGTAGTGCTGGGATCTATTCTTCCCGTTCTGCTACAGCATTATGACCAAAATTATAGTGCCGGCGGGCAATTAATCTTTAGTCAATTCGCTGGTTTTCTGGCTGGTGTGCTTATCTCTCCCCTACTCAATCGCCGTTTTGGGAAACGAGGAGGTATCATTATCGCCACCGCCCTTCTCCTGACTGCTGAGATTGCGTATGCTTTTCTACCCCCTTGGGAGTGGATGTATGTCATTGCTGTTGCGGCTGGCTTTGGTTTCGGTATGATCGAAGCCGTCATCGGCACCATCATTATCGGAGCTGTGACAGAAGGAACCGCGATCGCGATGAGCCGACTTGAAGTCCTATTTGGGATAGGAGCACTTGTAATGCCTCTTATCGCCAGTCCGCTCATTGCTAACGGAGCATGGAGATTGGCATTCCTAATTGTCGCTGGCTTCTCATTACTTTCCCTCATTCTCTGGGGAAGAGGCCATTTTGGGAATCTGCAGCGCATACTGGACGAGCGAGCACCTCGCAAAGTCTCAGCATCCGCACATTCCTCGCAGTCCAGCACACAGCTTCCGTATAAAGGGAAACAATGGATTCTGCTGGGCATCTTCATCCTTTTCTTCTTTCTTTATGTAGGTACGGAGATGAGTCTGGTCAACTTTATGCCCGCCATCTTTATCGCCAAGCTAGGGATGACAGAATCTGCGGCGGCGCTGACAGTCACTTTCTTTTGGCTAGCTATGTCTACGGGAAGATTGTTTGCTGGAGTGATTGCAGAGAAAATTTCTTACCGTGTATATATTTTAAGTAGCTGTTTACTGACCTTGTTACTGCTGGCTCTTTTTCCGTTCACAGATAATCTATTAGCTGCATTCATCGTAATTATGCTACTTGGGCTATTTATGTCCGGTATTTTCTCCATAGCTCTAGTCTTCTCCAGCAAGATGCTGCCAGGAGCCGAAGAATCAACACCCAGCATAATGATCGCTGCTGGAGGTGTCGGTGGAGCTCTGCTGCCCCTATTCATGGGCTGGTCTATGGACCATCTAAAGGTGGTACAAACTGCTGGATTACTTGCCGGTTTTGCCGCCTTCTTGTTCTTGCTGAGCATTGCCGCATGGAGGTTCCAATCCAGGCAAGCAGTCCAAAGAAAGAGTTCCAGTATTTAGAATGTTAAAATGGTATCAACCTAATCCTTTTAGGGTAATGTCATCTATAAGCATATTCTGAGCACAAGGATGGACGATGAATGGATAAGCTTTCAACTGAGCCTTTATTACATACTGCGCTTATGCAGTTTATTTTTCCCTTTTCAATAAAAAAGGGTGATTCTAAGAAGCTTATCCAACAATTGCAGGATGATGGCTTCACACGTTTTTTTCTGGATAATAAAGAGTTAGAAAATGCCTATTACGGAGAAGATCACTGTGTTTCCCATGAACGGATGGAGCGCACCTATTTACCGTTTGCTGCACACATTCTTTTTCCACGCAAGAAGGATGTAGACTCTTTCCGCCGCTTTTCCAGAGTCAATAATCTGGACTGTATTCTAGAGATTCCTCAGCAGTCTATATTTTTTAAAATTCTCTCGACGGATATATTCATATGTCCTTTTCAGCTTGGATTTGTGACGATACGTGTCCAGCTTGAGGGGGATTCGATTCCCTTTAGTATTGCACTGGAATTCGCGGACCGCTTCCGGACGCTTGAGAATACCTTCGTACAGGATGACTACACCTATATCCATTGCGGGGAACAGACCTATGAGATGGTAGAGGATTTTGTCTTCCGAAATCTGGTGGATGGACTGGAGCCTTTTCTGGATCACTCGGATATCAATGGGGCTTATTTCGAGACCCTTCCCTTTTTCGTAGATGAAAGAATGCAGGTGCAAGCCTTTTATGGCTTTCAGAGTGAAGGGGATTCTGATGAGATTAGTATAAATATACGCTATCGCGCCTCTCAGCTTGATGGAATTGATCTGAACGGGAAGCCCTATGCCAGTGCCAGCGATCCAGCGTATATTGCGAACTACTGTCATGAGCATTCCTATAATCGATGGGGCCCAGACTCGTATTATATGATGAATGAGCAGACCTTTTGCTGTCTAACCCGAGCTGAACCAAAGATCGCCGTTAGCCTCGCCAACCAGATGTACGGGCAATATTATTACGGATTTCTACTCAATATTTTCCACAAAATCGTTCTGCTAAAGCTGGCAAATATGCATTCCCGACTACGCATAAACCACGATTATGATGAGATCGATAATTTAATCTACTCGATTAATAAATTCTCGGCAAAGTTCTATTTCTTGGAGCTGATTTCACAGTCGCAAGGACGGGAGATTTTTCTTCAGCTGCGTAAAGTATACGGGAACGACGCTCTGTTCGAGGAAGTAAAAGAAACCTTGACTGACCTGTTTCAGTATCAAGATAAGTTCCAGTCGAAGCGCCGGGATAATCTGCTGATGATCCTCACTGTATTTACGGTGGTAAGTGGGATTTATGGCATGAATCAAGTCATTGACGATCTGGATGGGAAGATTCAATGGAGTAAGATGGTTAGCTATTCCCCCTTTGAGTTTCTTGCTCTTTTCGTGATTATGAGCGGGATAATGATCAGTGTTGTCCTTACGCTAGGTGCTCTGGTTACTGAGCTTAAGCGGCGTCATCGCAAGAAACATAAAGATCTGGATTAATGAAAACGGACGGAGAGATTTGAAAAATTTAGGAGCGTGCTACTAGACATTCCGAGAACAGCCGTCTATAATACACCGTATGCAAGCATAAACGCCTTCAGCGTCCTTATAAAGACGATTAGCGTTTAAGCGAGAAATACCCGTTAACTTCATAGAACCAGGGGTGCTGGAATTGGCCGGCTGAGATTGTATCCCACAAGATACTGACCCTTATACCTGATCTGGATAATGCCAGCGTAGGAATCGCCAATTGGTTTTGGTCCCTGTGACCTTTACTAACCTTGCGCCAAGCCAGCGTCCCGATCACTCGGGGCGCTTTTTTTGTGTAGATCACAAAAGATGTAGAAGAAATGTACATACTACACTTTATGGTTCATGTTGGATGACGGGATCTGGCAACCTTAAAGGAGAGAAGAAGACATGCAAGTCAAAAAAGTACTTATGCTTAGCCTCACCTGTATGCTCATTCTTGCGATTGCCGGATGCGGCAGCAACAATGGGAATACAGCCGGAAACAAAGGAAATGCTGCGGAATCGAATGCAGCGACCGGATCAAATGCTCCAAAAGAGCTTACCAAAGTTAAGGTTGCACTGGATTGGACACCGAATACGAACCACACCGGTCTATACGTAGCCAAGGATCTTGGTTATTACGCGGATGAAGGTCTGGATGTAGAAATCGTTCAACCTGGCGCAGCGGGTTCTGATACTATGGTTACCTCTGGCGAAGCTGCTTTTGGAATCAGCGCTCAGGAAGGATTGACTCTAGCTCGTCTACAAGGCGTTCCCCTTGTCTCGATAGCAGCCATTATTCAGCATAATACTTCGGGATTCGCCGCTCCAGTAGACCGCAATATTAAATCACCAAAAGATTTTGAGGGTAAAACTTACGGAGGTTGGGGCTCTCCCGCTGAGGAAGCAGCCATGAAGGCGATCATGGACCCTGTTGGTGGCGATGTGAAAAAGGTGAAGCTAATCAGTATTGGTGAAGCTGACTATTTTACCGCAGTCAAACGTGACATTGATTTCGCTTGGATCTTCTACGCTTGGACCGGTATTGAAGCCGAACTGCGTGGTGAGCCTCTGGATATGCTCTACTTGAAGGATTATGCGCCTCAGCTCGATTATTACACCCCTGTGCTGACCACGAGTGAGAAGCAGATTTCTGAGAATCCAGATTTGGTGAAGGCTTTCCTGAAAGCCACATCGAAGGGTTATCAATATGCGATTGATCATCCAGAAGAGGCTGCCGCTACATTATCCAAGGCTGTGCCTGACCTTGATGCCGAGCTTGTCCTAGCTAGCCAAAAATGGCTTAGCCCGAAATATAAGGACGACGCCCCACGCTGGGGAGAGCAAAAAACCGAGGTCTGGCAGAATTACGGCGACTGGATGTATGATTTGAAGCTGCTGGACAAACCGCTGGATGCAGCTAGTGCATTCACGAATGATTTTTTACCGGCGGAGTAGACCGGACTTCCCAAGTTCGTTCAAGATTCGACGCCGAATCTGCTTCCTGAATTACTTCGTTATCAAAGTTGGCCTTTTGAACTTACCTATTTCAATGAGAGTTCAAAAAGTCAGCTTTCAGAACCAAGAAGGTTGAACGTTACTTGAGGAAGGAGGAACGGAGCGTAGTGATGTGCTACGTGAGTACCGGACTTCCCAAGTTCGTTCAAGATTCGACGCCGAATCTGCTTCCTGAATCACTTCGTTATCAAAGTTGGCTTTTTGAACTTACCTATACAATTTGAGAGGATTGATTATTGTGGCTAACACATTGCTAAGCATTCAAGTAATTCCTAAGACTCCAAACAATGAGGACTCCATCCCATACGTAGATAAAGCGATTGAAGTTATTCAAAAATCCGGCGTTAAACATCAGGTGAATCCACTGGAAACTACTATGGAAGGTGAACTGAGCGAGCTCCTGGAGGTTGTACGTCAAATGCAGGAGGCGCTGATCGAAGCAGGTAGTCCAAGCGTGATCTCCCAAATCAAAATCGCTCACAATCCTAACGGAATTAGCATGGATAAATTGACGGAGAAATATCGGCCGTGAGATCGACCTGGAAGCTAATATGGCCGCCCCTTGTGGCGGTCGTCTTCTTTTTAACCGTATGGCAGTTATCTATTTCTCTATTCCATATCGAATCCTGGATTCTGCCGAGTCCTGCTGATATTGCTCGCGAATCCACCAGTAATGCCTCAGGTCTCTGGGCTCATACGATGGCTACGCTCCGACTCACATTAATCGGTTTTCCTATTGGTACAGGTGTTGGCTTGATCGTCGCTCTACTTTTGCATCTTTTACCTTGGGCTAGACGGGCTTTTTATCCACTCATTATTCTGAGTCAAAATGTTCCCTCTATCGCACTCGGACCACTGCTTATCATCTGGTTTGGCTTCGGTCTTTTGCCCAAAATCGTGCTGATTACACTGGTATGCTTCTTCCCGGTAGCTGTCGCTGCAATGGGCGGCTTGTCTCAAAGTGATCAGGTCATGATGAATTATATGAAAATGGCTGGCGCAAGCAAGTGGCAAATCTTCACCAAGCTGGAGCTTCCGTCTTCTATCCCGGCACTATTTTCCGGTGTGAAAATATCTGCTACTTATGCGGTTATGGGAGCCGTGGTCGCTGAGTGGATTGGCGCGGATAAAGGGATTGGCTATTATATGCTGCTGCAAAAATCGGCTTACCGTACGGATCGGATGTTTGTCGCTATTGTTATTATTGTGCTCCTTAGTCTTGTGCTTTTTGCGATTATCGCCTTGCTCGAAAAATGGTTAGTTCGCTGGAAACCGCGCCGTAACTCATAGAAAGGAAGATGCCTGTATGTCTCAAGCGACGCAAATAGAGCAAAGAACAACTGAAAACATAAGCTCTCCTGAAGCTCATACTGCACCACCTGCTCTTGAAGTAAGCGGCATCTCCAAGTCCTTCACCCATCGTCGCCGCGAGACGAACGTGCTAAACAACGTCTCTCTTAAGGTAGAGCAGCAAGAGTTCGTTTCGATCGTCGGTCCTTCCGGCTGCGGAAAAAGCACCTTATTCCATATGATCGGCGGACTAGTGAAGCCCGATGCAGGAACGATCCGCATGAACGGCAAGGTCGTTACAGGTCAACGTGGTGAAATCAGTTATATGCCGCAGCAGCCTGCGCTTTTTCCTTGGCGAACGATTGAAGATAATGTACTGCTAGCCGGAGAAATCAAAGGCGCTCTGCAGGATGGAGCTCGTGAAGAAGCGCGCCAATGGCTCGCCAAGGTTGGCTTGAATGGATTCGAACAGGCTTATCCGCATATGCTGTCTGGCGGGATGCAGCAGCGTGCTGCTTTTCTCAGAGCATTGCTGGCTCCGCAGGAGTTGATGCTGCTCGATGAACCTTTCAGCGCACTGGATGCACTAACTCGCAGTGAAATGCAGCGCTGGCTGCTGGAGCTGTGGGAGGAGAATCGCCGCTCCGTGCTATTCATTACCCATAACATCGAAGAAGCGTTGCTGCTCTCGAATCGTATTTATGTATTCTCGGGTCGCCCTGGCTCCATCCTACATACTGTTGATGTGCCATTTCCACGGCCACGCCGCGATGAGATTACGGATTCCCCGGAATTCCTTAAACTCAAACGCCAGCTGTCACAGTGGATGCGAGAAGAACAAGCTAAAAGCGAGAAGTAGCTTTTTGAATAGAGGTCACTCCACTCACTTTAAACGAGAGATTAAACAAAGAACCGCCCGGGCTTCAATTAGCCCAAGCGGTTCTTTTGTTTTAACCAGAATAGCAGTTAAATCTTATTGTGCTTGTACAAACTCAGCAGATTTAACCCCTGCTTGACGGCCGAAAATAATGATTTCTGCTACAGAGTTACCGCCGATCCGGTTTTGACCGTGCAATCCACCTGTAACTTCACCAGCCGCATACAGGCCAGGAATAGCAGCGCCGTCTTTATTTAATACTTCTGTGTTCGTATTGATCTTCACGCCGCCCATGGTGTAATGAATCCCTGGGGCGATCTTAATAGCGTAGTAAGGACCCGCGGACAAATCGTTGTCCATCCCTGTTGTTCTGCCGAATTCAGCATCGTTCTTGTTCTTTACCGCGCTGTTCCAAGTATCAAGTGTCGCTTTTAGCTTATCGGCTGGAACACCGATTTCTTTCGCCAATGCTTCGATGGTATCCGCTTGGATTACGAAGCCCATTTTGTCATATTGTTCAATTGCTTTCACGCGTGATTTGACGCCGGAATCAAAGACAAGCGTTGCCGCTTTTTCAGGAAGTGCATTGATCGCTTCGGTAACTTTATCACGTGTAGTCAATTCGTTTACGAACCGTGTGCCTTCGCTATTTACGAGGATAGAACCTTCGCCGCGTACAGCTTCCCCGATCAGATAAGATTTTTCTTGTTGAACTGTTGGGTGAACCTGGATTTGATCCATATCAACGGTGGTTCCGCCAAGTGCCTCAATCATCTTGATGCCGTCGCCGGTACTGCCGATTTGGTTAGTCGTTACGTATCCTTCCAGATCAGGTCTAACTTTTGATATCATATCCATGTTGGATCCAAAACCACCTGTTGTTACAACAACTGCCTTCGCTGTAATGGTTTTTTCATCAGCTTGGTTAAAGAGTACTTTGACGCCGTTAGCCTTACCGTCTTTTTGAGTAATTTCTTTAACATCCGCGTTCACAAACAGTGGAATTTCTTTTTCTTGTACGTTTCTAACCAATCCTTTGACAAGGTATTGGCCTACCGCAGAGCCGTCTTCTGGACGATGGGTGCGTTTTTCGCTCATGCCGCCTGTGATCGTAATATTGTTCAGCTTGATTCCGATCGAATCCAACCAATCGATCGCACTTGCGGAATTGTCAACGAAGAAACGAAGCATCTCTTTATCGTTCGTGTCATGGCCGCCCTTTAGCGTCTCTTCATAAAACTTATCATTGCTATCTTCAATGCTTTGCTCTTTTTGAAATTTCGTTTGGGAAGCGTTCATTCCTGAGGAGGATTTACTTGTATTCCCACCTGCAACCGGCATTTTTTCTAAAATAACAGGGTTCAAGCCTTTAGCCTTTGCTTCCAGTGCAGCAGACATTCCCGCACCACCAGCACCAACAATAACGATATCATAATTATCTTTTAATTGATCCAGTGGTGTGTAACTAGCTTCTGATGCGCCTGATACGGCTTCAGCTTTATCATTTTTGGCCGTCTCATTTACCTTACTTTTGTTCTCGTTGCCATTACTATTACCTGCGCTGTTGCTATTACTGTTACCGCAGCCTGCGATTACGAGCATGACAGAGAGAATGAGAATGAGAGCAGTACTTGTTGTCTTCTTCATCTTTATAACGCCCCTTTGTGAATGTTTTCACATTAATGATAACGCAAAGATGCTGTTTTGGGAAGTTTTTTATGTAATTAGTTATGGTTACTGTTACATTTCCATGAATATTTTCATTTAAATTTTCATAAAAATTCTTACTTTCAATATTTCCTCAGCTTACTACTCAAAAAAAGCCACCCTTTCCAGGGCGGCCATCTGCCTTATTTCCTAATCCTTTTTCCATAGAGGGTGTGCAGGCTTAACTATCTGAAATTCTAAAGCAACCCGTAATTTGAGCGCTACTAGATCACTTATGGTATATAAGCTATAACTTCAATTTCTACGAGCCCATCCTTAGGCAGACATGCTACTTCAACAGCGCTGCGAGCAGGGTATGGCTGAGCAAAAAACCTTCCGTAAATCTCATTCACCTTAAGAAAATCATTCATATCCTTTAGGAAAACGGTCGTCTTTATTACCTGATCCATGCTTGTACCCGCCGCTTCCAGTATGGCTTTGACATTCAGCAACGACCGTTCCGTCTGTTCCTCAACCGTAGCAGGAAAAGTCCCCTTAACCGGGTCTAGTCCGAGTTGTCCTGAAGTATATAGGACATTCCCAAGCTTTACAGCTTGAGAGTAGGGTCCAATTGCACCTGGTGCATCCGTTGTTATTACAGTTTCTTTATGCATATTTGTCATTTTAAAAGACTCCTTTATCCAGCTTGTTCATTAGTGTTACCGTCATATTCCTTTAGCATTTCTGCCTGTTGCTCTGGCGTTAACTTTGCGATACCGAATCCCGTGAAGCCCCATATCGTCGCAAAGATTATTCCTGTCCAACAGAGAACAGCCCAAGGTAAATAATCTAGCGTTGCAACACCCAGCGTACCCGCCATATAAGCACCTGCAGCTGTCCAAGGCAGAATAGGCTCGGTAATCGCCGCTGAATCCTCGATGGTACGTCCCAAGTTCTTCGGATGCAAGCCCCGACGGATATATGCTTCACGCAGCATTTCACCTGGCATTAAGATGGATACCTGACCATTACTTGTAACTCCGATCATCGTAAGACCTGTAACAATGGTTGCTACGATCATTGAACCTGTGGAATGGACGAACTTCAAAAGCTTATTAACAATCAATTCCAAGGACTTCGTCAGAGATATGGTTCCAGCGAACGTGATCGCACAGAAGCAAATGAGAAGTGTACCCATCATGGAGTTCATTCCGCCACGATTTAGGAGACGGGGTACATCTTCAATAACGTTGGCAGAATCAAATCCAGCTACTTGAACCATAGAAATATTGAATCCATTAACAACAGAAGAAACAACATCATTCAACGTAAAGCCCTGAAATATAAGTGCGTTGGCCATAGCGAACATAGAAGAGATCAGCATGACCGGTATTGTCGGTTTCTTCGTAATTGAACCATACAAGATGATTAATACAGGTACTAAGAGCAGCAGATTAAAGTCGTAAATGGTATCCAATGATCCCATGATCGTTCCAACCTTTTCCGGAATAACAGCACCCGCGGCATCTGTGTTTAGGCCTGTGATAATAAAGACAACGCTTGCAACGATAAAGGATGGAAGTGTGGTATACAGTAAATGTCCAATATGTTCATATAGATTGACACCTGTTGCTAACGCAGCAATATTTGTTGTGTCTGAAAGCGGTGACAATTTATCGCCAAAATAAGCACCTGCAACAACAGCACCAGCCACTGCCGCTAGGTTCGCATCCATACCCGCACCAACGCCCATAAATGCAACTCCGATCGTTCCCGCTGATCCCCAAGATGTGCCCGTACAAAGCGAAACGGCAGCTGTCGCCATAAATGCGGTAATAAGCAGGAATTGTGGACTAATGATTTTCAATCCATAGTAAATCATCATCGGGATCGTTCCGCCAACCATCCATGCCCCAATCATAAAACCAACCATGATCAGAATAAGAATGGCAGGCATCGTCTTCGCGATCTTACCAGCGATAGATTCTAGTATGTCGTTGTAGCTATAACCAAGAATAATCGCGATAATACCAGCAACAACCGCAGAGGTAATAATAAGTGGCTCTGGTGGTAATTCATACAACACATACCCTAAACTAAGTAGCACAATCATCGTAATAATCGGTAATAGCGCTAAGAACATCGTCGGCTGTTTCTTGACTTTTGGTGTTTCTGATTTGGACATGATTATTATCCCCCTTGATACGGATCTGAGAAAGGCTACTAACGAGGTCTTTCAAGGTCATTGATAAAGAGTTTTTTTATTATGAATTTTTTAATGGATAGGCTCGGTACAGCCGATGAAAAGCTTCTTGCAACATGGGCAGCGGCGTTGCAATATTTAAGCGAATAAAGCCTTCTCCTGATGCCTCAAAACCTGTTCCAAAGCTCACACTAACCTTCGCATCGGACTCAATCCATTGCTTTAGCTCTGCTTCGTTGGTGCTAATTGCCCTACAATCCACCCATAACAGATAGGTTCCTTCTGATTCGATCACGCGAAGCTCAGGCATATGTTCAGTTATATAAGCATTCACCCAAGCGATATTGGCTGTGATATACCCTCGTAATTGTTCCAGCCATTCATCGCATTCCGTATAAGCCACTTCTAAAGCAGGTACTGCAAAAAAGGTGGGGTTATGACAGCCTGCTTGCTGTAAGCAATGTCTGAATTTCTCACGCAGCTGATCATTCGGAATCACGATGTTAGCAATTTCAAGGCTTGCAAGATTGAAGGTCTTCCCTGGGGAAGTACAGATAAAGGATCGCTGCTCTGCCTCGGTCGATATCTTCCCGATTATCGTATGCTCATGGCCTTCATGGATAAAATCGGCATGAATATCATCCGATACAATATAAGCATCATACTTTGTACACAAGCTAACGATTCGTTCTAGTTCAGCTCGTGTCCATACCCGTCCAACCGGATTATGCGGTGAGATAAGCAGTACAATTTTAACCCCTGCTTGCATCCGCAACTCCATATCAGCAAAATCGATCTCATAACGCCCGTTCACTTCACGAAGCGGACTTTCCACTAATACGCGGTTATTTAGTTCTACCGATTTAGCAACCGGCTGATAGGCTGGAGTATGGATTAACACTTGATCACCTGGTTGAGTGAAGTTCTGAATGATCAGAGAAACCGCTTGCACAATACGAGGGCAAAACACGATCCATTCTTGCGGAACCTCCCAATCGTAAGCTTTTTTAATCCATCCCTGAACTGCCTCATAATAAGGTGGAAAAAGATCGGTATATCCATATATGCCATGCTTCGCCATCTCCGTTACTCGCTCAATCACCTGTGGAGGGGCTTGAAGATCCATATCCGCGACGGAAAGCGCTATCATTTCTCTACCCAAAACTTGCGCCATGCCATCCCATTTAGCGCAATTGGTCCCATATCGGCTAACAACCTTATCAAAGTCAATTGTCATCTAGCCCACTTCCTCTCTTGAGAGTTCTGTTTATTCTCACTTGATTTTTTGCAAATAACGATAAACTGTTGGCTCAGATATCATCAAGGTCTTAGCGACTTGAGAAACTCCACCTTTAAGTAGAAACACGCCCTGCTCGTTAAGTACTTTCACAAGTTCAATCTTCTCTTTCGAGGACAATCGCTCTGCCGGGACATTAATTTTACCGAGCACCGAATCAATCATGTGCTGGAGCAGGTCATCTACGTTTCCTTGTAAATACTCTTCCGTCTGCTTCTCTACAACCTCTTGTTGTGGTATTAACGGTACTGGTGGAAGTGTTGATCCTCCTTGCAAAATGTTTTGTATCCACTCAGCTGCAACCTCCATATGCGTGACATCAATGTTAATACACATCATACCGACCAATTCGCTGCTGCTGTTTTTAATATAATAAGTAGCGGAGCGAAATACCTGACCTTGCGAACCACGCGCTTTATAGTTAGCAATAAACGGTTGCTCACGGTAGGACTCATCTTTCAACAGCTTAAGCACCAGATCTGTTGAACTATCGCCTACTTTACGCCCACTAATGTATCCGTTCTCAATAAAAATAATTGAACGCTCTGGATTGCTTATATCATGAATAACAACCTCACATTTTGAACCTATAATTGAAGCAATAAAAGAAGCGATTGGAAAATAGGACTCCAGGCAGCTGCGATCTTCTAACATGTGAGCATCTCACTCCTTTCGTTTTACGTCTTTTCTATTTTGATAATAATTTATTATCTTGATAAGATTTTATTACAACATTCTTAAAAAAGCAATCAGTAATATATTGGAATTGTTCCAGCCAATATTCTCTCTTAAATACTTAGGGCATATTTCCTGTAAAGCGATAACAAAAAAAGTCTTTCACTATTTCTACAAATTGCAGAAATAGTGAAAGACGATATTTACTGCTGTATCTTATTTCCTAATCATAGCTTGATACACGAATTTAGGAAGAACTGCTTGCCTGCGCCAGCGCGACTTTTGTCCTTTGGCCACAGGTGCGAATAAGAGTCGATGCAGCCACTCCAAATTGAATTTCTTCCATATCGCAGGGGCTGGAGTCACTTTTCCCGCTATAACATCCAAGCTTCCCCCCACGCCAAACACAACCTTAACCTGAGAAAGCTCCTGTTTATGCTTATAAACCCACTTGTCAGAGTATGGAGCCCCCATCGCGACTATCAGGAAATCTGGCTGTGCGTGCTGAATCTCTGCCACAATGGCCGGTTCCTCTTCTTTAGCAAGAAAACCATTATGTCTTCCGGCAATTTTCACATTCGGATATAGCTCTGTAATCTTTTCGACCGCTTTACAGCTGGTATGCTCATCCGTGCCTAAGAAATAAAAGCTCCAGCCCAGCTTATTCCCTTGTGCGAGCAGCTCAAGAAGTAGTCCATACCCCGTAACTCGTTCAGCTATAGGGTCACCTTTTCTTCTCGATGCCAGCACAATGCCAATCCCATCAGGAGTAATCAAATCTGCCTCATGGAGTATGGTTCGAAGCAGCTCATCCGATTGGCTTGTTATCGTAATTTCCGGGTTCGCCGTAATCAAATGAAATAGCTTCGGTTCTCCGGATTGAATATGTTTTGTTAGATGAAGTGTTGTCTCGTTTAGTGTTAGTTTTGAAAAAGGAACGCCTAATATAGAGACTGTCCCAGTCATTTAATCACCTCTTACTGAAAAGTTCATTCCAGTATACCTTACCGTAATCAAGAAGGATAGTCAGCGTCATTACTCCGTTTATTCCTCCAAAAACTTCCACCACTCTATTAACCAAGGTTCATCGATCCCCCGCAGGCGGAATTCCTCCAAAAGTATCTTTCGAAATTGTTTTTCCATTTTGACAAAATTATTGTCCTCCTGGTACATGGGAGCAAAGGATTCATCCTCTCTAAGATAACTCCAAAAATCGCCTGCACACTCCAAAATCTTTCGACCTACGACCGTTTGCTGCGCTACGGGAACAAGCCATTTGTCATAGGGATACGGATAACCTTCAATAGTGATTGCACAGCGTAAAGCCTCTTTATAAAGGGAAACCGCTAAGAACAAGATTGGAAAGGCGTCGCCACGAACTACAGGATTATCTAGACTTCTGGCATAGCTTCTTAGCTGTATGTATGAATTCTTACGAAATTTCATTAGTACTTCAGATTGGAGTGGAACATAGGAATGAAAAAGTGACTTCAGATCCAGCTGATCGTAGTAAATATAGGACACCGATGCATTCCACAGCCATTCCATATCCCCGCTCATTAAAGCTTCTTTGATATCAGATATTTTATGGAGTGTATAATGCCCTGTCTTCCCACTCGGAAGCCTTAAATCCATAAAAAAACTACTGTGCTCCGGAATCAGCCCTGCTTCCTCGAACCGATGATTAATACTGTTGTAAGACTCATCCTCACAAATAATGATTATATCTACATCCGACTGCCCATCTACCACCCCGAGTGCGGTCGATCCATCTAGGATAATGCTTAACCTCTGACGATCTTCTTGCAATAACGGATGATTTAGGATCTCTTGCGTAATGAACTTTCCAATCTCCTCTAGTAATTCGCGATGAAGTAGCAACTTATCAGGTGTTAGTAAAATATCCGACAATACTGATTTCATCATCGTATCCATCAGCCTCCAATCGATCTCAATCCCCTTGTAAATATAGCGCTTACATTTAATCTAAAATGTGGATTTGGGAATATCATTCTATACTCTAGAGATACATCTTGCAACGATATATAGTACCCTTTTGCCCTTGCCCAAATATAATGAATCATCTAGTCATTTGAAGAGGGGGTTATATCATGGCGTTACCCACCATCATAACCACAGTTCCTACATCCGTACCTGTCGGAGATATTGAGGTAAATCCCATCACCAATCGGGTATACTTCGTAAATCCTAACACTACAGCCGGAACTGTTGGTGTATTAAGCACCCTGACCAATCGGATCATTGCAACCATACAAGTAGGTAGATTTCCGCTCAAGCTTGCCATCAACCCAAGAACAAACCGTGTGTACGTCACCAACTTCCGCGATGGAACGGTATCTGTAATTAGCGGACGGACAAACCGTGTAATCAAGACCCTCCAAGTGGGCAGGAACCCTGATAGTGTTAACGTTAATATTCGAACGAACCTGATTTATGTGTCGAGTGCCTCTGGCATCGTAACCGTCATCGATGGCAGATCGAACTGCATTCGGACTACTATCCAGATCGGCGGCCGCCCTTCCGCTATCGTCATTAATAAACGTACCAATCGCATTTATGTAACGAATACGATAAACAATTCCGTATCTGTCATTAACGGTAGTACACAAACTGTAATAGCAACCATCAAGGTTGGCAACAACCCAGTAATCACACCTGCGCTAAATCCGATTACGAACCGTATTTATGTAGCGAACAACTTAAGCCGCTTTCTTTCCGTGATCAATGGCCGCACCAACAAGCTCCTCAAGAATGTACAGCTTGGACGGTTACAAAGCGAGGTCATCCTTAATCCGCTTACAAACCGTGTTTACGTGTCCAGTGCTCAACAGGTTAAACAAGGGAAGCTTTTTGTGCTTAATGGAAATACCAATAAAGTGATTGCAACTAGAGTGTTATCTTCCTCCTCCAGCACATTCATCAACCCGATTACAAATCATTTATTTGTCAGTAATTTCAATAAGAACAGAATGTCCGTGTATAACGCCAGTACGTTTAAAAAAATCGCGGTATTCCCCTCCGTAACAGGCGTAAACATCGCACTTAATCCACTAACGAACAGGTTATATGTCGCGAACGACAATTCCATCACAGTCATTCAGGATGGTCCAAGATTAACACATCATTATAAGTAATCTTTACTTTCTTATATTTGCAAAAAAAGGCGCTTCACCTATAAGGTGAGCGCCTTTTTGAATATAGACTAATGCGTTGTAACCTGCTTAGCAGCTACTTTCTTTGCAGTCACTTTCTCTTCTGCCGTTTCCTTAGGCTGTACACCTCTTTTAATAAAGAAGGCTAGAATAAATGCAATAATCGCTACGCCTACAGATACCAAGAATGCATCGTTAATTCCTTCAATAGTAGCTTTCGCAATGACTTGATTTTGTATACCAAGCAATTGGTCTGCCGAAGGTTTAGCCGTTAATTTACTTACAGCATCAGCGACCATATCCTTCACATGTGAAGTGGTACTGTTAGACATAATGGTTACGAGCAGTGCCCCACCTATCGCCCCTGATACTTGCTGAATCGTACTGTTCATAGCTGTACCATGCGGCGTATATTTGGCTGGGATAGAATTCAAACCATTGGTCATAACTGGCATCATCACCATAGAGATCCCGAACATTCTCACCGAATATAGAATCATGAGTGTCGAATATTTAGTTGTTTCAGTCAGATCACTAAAGAAATACGTACTAATCACTACAATCGCTAGACCAATTAGCGCTAATACCTTACCGCCGAATTTATCGAACAATTTACCTGTGATTGGAGACATAACACCCATAATTAACGCACCAGGCAACATCAGAAGTCCCGAATCCAGTGGTGAAATCCCTCTAATATTTTGCAGGTAAATCGGCATTAGCATCATCGCCGAGAACATTGCCATATTCAGTGTAATCGAAATCGCTGAGGATAAAGCGAACATCGGATATTTGTACACTCTGAAGTTAAGCATTGGCTCCTTCATCTTCATTTGGCGCATAATGAAGATCACTAATCCAATCGCTCCGATAATAAGCGCGGAGTAGACCATTGGATCATCCCATCCTTTGTTCCCAGCAGAACTGAAGCCATATAGGAGACCCCCGAAACCAATCGCTGATAGAACTACAGATAAGAAGTCAATCTTAATAGCCACATCTTTTTTAGGATCATGCAATTTGAAGAAGGCTAGAATGAACACCAATACGGCGATTGGGGCAATCATAAAGAATAGTACAGGCCATTCATAGTGCTGAATAATCCATCCAGATAATGTAGGTCCGATAGCTGGTGCAAAAATCATAACCAACCCGAACATCCCCATAGCTGAACCACGTTTTTCAGGTGGAAAGGTAGTGAACAATACATTCATTAATAGTGGCATCATGATCGCAGCCCCTGAAGCCTGAACCATTCTGGCGATCAGCAGCACAGGGAAGCTTGGTGCTAATCCGCCGATAAAGGTTCCTATCGCAAATAATCCAATTGCGATTAAGAACAACCGTCTCGCGGTATACTTTTGAATCAAAAAAGCTGTTGAAGGAATCATGATCCCGTTCACCAGCATATAGCCCGTTGATAGCCACTGTACCGTTGAGGCACTGACATTAAAATCCTTCATAATCGATGGTAAAGCTATATTGAGTAGGGTATTACTCAGTAAAGCAACAAATGCACCAATCATGAGGATTGCCAATATCCCGTAAGATGCTTTACTTTCTTTTGCTTTCATTTTGGAATCCTCCATTCTATAATCATACTAACGGTTCAAAATTGAACTCGTGTTATAATCCGGTGTAGAATATATTACTCCCTTATTTCTCGCTTGGCAAGACAAAAATCACTTAAAATTGAAATTGTATTAAGTGGAAATATACGCTAGTCTATATTGGAACAAAGAGTTCAGCTTAAAGGGGCACCTCAGATGATAAATAAACGAAAAGAGCAAGTGGTTCATAAAGCGCATGAATTATTTATTGAAAAAGGCTACCACGCCACATCCATTCAGGATATTTTGAATCATAGCCGGATCTCCAAAGGATCTTTTTATAACTATTTCCCTTCAAAAGGGGATCTCTTTAAGGCTGTATTTACGTCCATTCACGATCGACTTGAAGAAGGGCGAAATTCCCTGCTCATAGGTCAAGATCCTTCTGACATTAAGATATTTGCCGAGCAGATTCAGCTGGTCATGAAAATCAATAAGAAAAATAAATTGTTACAGCTCGTAGAAGATGCTTTGGTCTCCAATGACCCAGACTTAATAACGTTTATCAAAAAAACAAAGTTCAACCTCCTTACCTGGGTACATGAACGTTTCCTTCATATTTTCCCTGAGGATAAGAAACCCTATTTACTGGACGGAGCCATCATTTTTACAGGAATTCTACAAAATATGCTACAAATCAACAGTGCTATGAATGAAGTCATCACCTCTAAGCAGATCATTGATTATTGCACTACGCTTATCCAAACCATTGTTGAAGAAGTAAGTCAAATGGGCATTCAACTCATCTCACCAGAGCATGTGGGCAAATTATTACCCGCAGCGGAATACAGTGATTTTTTCAATAATGATTTATCCTTTGCGACCATCAGCTTAAAAAAAGTAATAGAGAGATCATTTACAACTGGTGATGCGAACCTCACTAATTATCTAAAGCTGTTATACTTTATCCAGGAAGAAATCATGAACAACAAGGAACCGAGACAGTTCTTAATCGAAAGTGCTCTGCTATCCTTAAGAACATGTCCTAATCTAAATGAAGCCAAAGAGTTTAAGCATTATCAGGATGTATTATCTAAAATGCTGTAAAGCTAACTAAAAGTGTGGTGAAGCATTTGTTCAAGCTATTATTAATCGAAGACGATTCAACGCTGTTTAATGAGATCAAGGAGCGACTTACCCAGTGGTCTTATGATGTGTATGGCATTCAAGATTTCAGCAATGTCACGCAGGAATTTATAGAGATCAAACCTGATTTAGTCATCATCGACATCCAATTACCTAAATTCGATGGGTTTCATTGGTGCCGAATGATTCGTTCCCACTCTAACCTTCCGATTATCTTCTTATCATCCCGGGATCATCCTACGGATATGGTAATGTCGATGCAGCTTGGAGCCGATGACTATATTCAAAAGCCCTTCCATTTCGATGTACTCATTGCCAAAGTACAAGCGATTCTTCGGCGCGTCTACAATTACAACACGGATAACCTTGAGCTCAAGACATGGTGTGGAGCAACCGTGGATTATGAGAGAAATGTATTGACGCATGATATGGGATCGATTGAGCTTACGAAAAACGAGATCTTTATATTGAAATTGCTTATTGAGAAAAAAAATAAAATCGTCACCCGTGAGGAATTAATCAATAGCTTGTGGGATGATAAACGTTTTATAAGTGACAACACCCTTACCGTCAACGTAAACCGGCTGCGAAAAAAGCTGGATGAGATAGGCTTAGGTAGTTTCATTGAAACGAAAGTAGGACAAGGGTATATGGCCATCGAAGAGGAAGCACTATGATTAAAAAGTATCTCTTGGAAAGAAGTAGCTGGATCCTACTAGTCCTCTTTACCAATCTTTTTATACTTTTTGTCACCTATATGGATTCATCAATCCCATTCTCTTCAGTTCTCTATCTGGTCTCCTTGTCGATGCTTTTTTTTGTGATGTTCTTAATCCTTCGCTATCCCAGAGAAACCAGGTTCTATAAAAGCTTGGTTGAGCGAGATGATGATCTGGATGTAACGAGTATCGCCACCCCCGAAAGCCCGTTTGAGCATATTATTGAAGAGAGCATTATGAATCAAGCTAAATGGTTAAAACAGACTGCTTCGAACAATCAAATGACGTTAGAACAGGAAAAAGATGAACTATTATCGTGGATTCATGAAGTGAAGACCCCTCTGACAGCGATGCATTTAATGATTGAGCGAATCGAAGATGATGTAATGAGGAAACATCTGACCTATGAATGGCTGCGCATACATCTTCTGCTGGATCAACAGCTACATCAAAGGCGAATTCCCTTTATCGAAAATGATCTGTATATAGAACATATCGATTTAGAAACGCTTATTTTCGGGGAGATTAAGACGTTGCAATCCTGGTGTATTCAGAAGGGAATCGGCTTTGAGCTGAACTTGGAAGTAGCTGAAGTACTTAGTGATGCCAAATGGCTGGCTTTTATTATCCGACAACTACTAACCAACGCCGTAAAATATAGTGAGGCTTCAGATATTACAGTGAGTAGCTATCAGCAAGCTGAGCATATCGTTCTTGAGGTGAAGGATGGTGGGCGCGGGATAGATCCCAAGGATCTGCCTCGGATATTTGATAGAGGATTTACTTCCACCACCGTGCATCGCGACAATGCCGCCACAGGTATGGGATTATATTTAGCCAAAAAAGCGGCGCAATCCTTGTTGATCGTCATCGGAGTTGAGTCGAGGCTCGGATCAGGAACGACGTTCACTTTAACCTTTCCGCTTAAAAATGAATTTGTGAAGCTCTCAAGCGTGTGACAACAATGTCACATGCTTTTTTATTTTGTTCGGGCAATCGAAGGATAAGAACGGCAAAGCCTTTTATAATAAAGCTATACAAAAAGAACGAGTATAAAAAGGGAGTGAATCATTATGGTAATTCTTGAAGCCACTAAAATTCATAAAAGCTACGGAAATAAATTAAACAAACAATCCGTGTTGAGTGGACTGGATATTTCTATAGAAGAAGGCGAATTTGTTGGGATCATGGGCTCTTCCGGTTCAGGAAAGACCACCCTGCTTAACGTTCTCTCGTCAATTGATCAGATCAGCAACGGATCGATTACCATTGAGGGTACTGAAATTTCTAATATGAAAGAAAAGCAATTAGCTGAATTCCGGAAAAATCATTTAGGATTTATTTTTCAAGAATACAATCTCTTAGATACGCTGACGGTGAAGGAGAACATCCTGTTACCTCTATCCATTACCAACACCCCTAAGAAAATTGCCAATGAGAAATTCGAAAACGTCGCGAGGGAGCTAGGGATTTTAGAGTTAAAAAATAAGTACCCGAATGAAATCTCTGGGGGTCAAAAACAACGCACCTCTGCAGCTAGAGCCTTCATTCATGATCCAAGCATTATTTTTGCTGATGAGCCTACTGGTGCCTTGGATTCTAAATCTGCTTCTGATTTGTTAAACAAGCTGAGTGAACTAAATCAAAGACGAAAAGCAACGATCGTTATGGTTACACATGATCCAGTGGCAGCTAGCTATTGCAGTAGAGTTATTTTTATAAAGGATGGTACGATCTATACGCAATTAAATAAAGGAGAACAATCAAGACAAGTCTTCTTTAATGACATCATAAAAACACAAGGTGTACTGGGTGGTGTGCAGAATGAGCATTAATGTACTGATGCTTCGAAATCTGCGAAAAAACATCAGAAATTACTATCTGTATGTATTTGCTCTCGTTTTTAGCGTGGCCTTATATTTCGCCTTTGTTACGTTGCAATACGATCCTTCGATGGATGCGGTAGAAGGCTCGATCAAAGGTGGCGCAGCAATCAAGGCTGCCTCAGTCTTACTGGTCGCGATTGTATCCATTTTCCTGTTATATGCAAACACTATCTTCATCAAACGCCGGGGAAAAGAAATTGGCCTGTTCCAGTTAATCGGGATGACCAAAGGTAAAATATTTCGAATTCTTTCAGCAGAGAACTTCATTTTATATTTCGGCTCTTTAGTTTTAGGGATCGCCGTAGGCTTTTCTGTTTCAAAGTTAATTCTCATGATTCTTTTTAAAATAATGGGGATCGATGCGATAGCATCCCTTCGTTTTTCTACCCCAGCCCTGGTTCAAACGCTGATCGTATTCTTTGTAATCTATCTTTTGATCATGCTGATGAATTATGGATTTATTAAAAGACAAAGCATTCTATCCTTATTCCGGGTGACCTCAACCACAGAAGGCAACGTGAAAAAGCTGTCCTTCTTTGAAATGATTATAGGGATCGCTGGGATTGGATTGATTCTGCTTGGCTATTCGATTTCATCCCGATTATTTAGCGGAGACTTAACATCAATGACTGAGCTATCTATATCCATGATCACTATTCTGGCTTCAGTTATCATCGGGACTTATCTTTTTTATAAAGGCTCGGTAAGCTTTATCTTTCATCTCATTCGTAAAAAGAAAAACGGGTATCTGAATATTAAAGAGGTGTTGTCTCTCTCCTCCATTATGTTCCGAATGAAATCAAATGCCGTACTGTTAACCATCATTACAACGGTATCAGCTCTGGCGCTGGGTTTATTATCCTTGAGTTATATTTCGTTCTACTCTGCTGAGAAAAGTGCGAAGCTCTATGTTCCGTCAGATTTTATTCTTACGGATATCCAGGATGCTAAACAATTTAAAGAGGCATTAACGACTGAAAATTTGCTGTTTACGGAAAAAATAACCGAAGTCATTCAAGTGGATGTAAATATAGAGAATATTCTGGCAGAAAATTCCAAGACGCTCGGTATGATGTCGAATAATATGACTCTTCCCGTCATCAGTGAAAATTCGCTGGAGGGCATTGATCTATCCCCTGATGAGGCCTATTTTACGAAGACAAGTAGTGCAATGGAGAATCTGATTTCTATGAAGGACCAGGGTGGCATTGAATTCAAGGGACAACATGAAGTCATTCCGCAGTTTTATAAAAGAATTGATATGGAAGCCCCCGTTTTATACAATTTCACAGGTGGTGGCTTACCCCTTGCTATTGTAGACGACACGACCTTTGAACGCTTAAAGAAGGATCTAGATCCAGCCCTTCAAAGAAAGTCCTCTCTTAATATCGGCATCGATATGAAAGAACGGGCAAGCGTTGAGCAGGCTAATGAGCTTTTTCAGAACATGAAATTTGCAAAAGGCCACATAACCGACTCTCAACTGGAGACGATGAACAATCAAAAGCAAACTATGGGACTTATCATGTTTATCGTGGCCTTTCTGGGGTTAACGTTCCTGATTACCTCTGGATGCATTCTTTACTTTAAACAAATGGATGAAAGTGAGAATGAAAAGCCCAACTACACGATCCTCAGAAAGCTTGGTTTCACGCAAGGGGATCTGCTTAGAGGGATTCAGGCGAAACAATTATTTAATTTTGGGATTCCATTAGTCATTGGATTGCTTCACAGTTACTTCGCCGTAAAATCAGGATGGTTCTTCTTCGGTACAGAGCTCATGACACCGATGATTCTGGTGATGCTGCTATACACCGCTTTGTATTCGATTTTTGCAGTGCTATCCGTGTTCTATTATAAAAAGGTAATTAAAGAGTCACTTTAAAAAAAGAGGGGTTCCACAAGCCAGCATGGCTTAGGAACCCCTTGTTGTTATCATACCTCTATCTCCTATCTTCATATTCAATTCTAGTTAACCCGTAGAAGACTATATCCTCGAATTTATCCCATTTTAAAATATGCCGTTTAAATTCCCCTTCAAATCTCATTCCAGCTTTTTTCATAACGTTAGAGGAGGCAGGATTTCTAGTCATTGCCGCTGCCCATATTTTATTTAATACGAGGTCTTCAAATCCAAAATCAATTAATCGCTTAGCTGCTTCAGTCGCATAGCCATCTCCCCAAAAAGATCTTCCTACCCAATAAGCAAGCTCACCTCTTTGATGCGATTTGTCTATATTTAGACTCATACAGCCTATTAAGGTATTACTCTCTTTACTAATTAAAGCAAAAGGAAATCCTTCCCCTTCGTCTGCGCTTTTCCTACAGGCACCAATCCAAGATTCAGCCGCTCCATCAGGGTATGGATGAGGAATAGACAGCGTTGTTCTAGCTACTTCTATATCCCCAGCAAGCTCTTGAACTTTACTTGCATCTGTGGATTGAAACGGTCTTAGTATTAACCTTTGTGTTTCAAATGTAGGTTGCATAGAAAGTACCTCTCACTATTGGATTTTCAATAGATTATATTACAATTGTTGGATATTGCAATACATATATCAGCTATTCACAATCCCCAATACGAATCCATCATACCCTTTACTTCCCACTGTCTGAATGGCAGTAGCCGAAATCTTAGGCTCTTCAGCCAACAGATCATAAAATTCCCGTACGCCTACTACACGAGGATCTTTGCTATTCTTGTTAATGATCTCGCCTTCACGAATCACATTATCGCCTATAATCACTGTACCGGGCCGGGAAAATTGAAGCGCCCACTGTAAATAGTTAGGGTTGTTGGGTTTATCGGCATCAATGAATATAAAGTCAAAGGGTTCCACACCCTCTTGTTTCATCTGAGACAATTGCCCCAAAGCATCGCCTATACGAAGTTCTATCAGATCATCTACTTGAGCAAGCGCGAAATTGGCCCCAGCCACCTGAGCATGCGATGGATCTAGCTCCAAGGTAACGATATGTCCGTCAGACGGGAGCGCCCTTGCCATCCAAATTGTACTGTATCCACCCAAAGTGCCAATCTCCAGAATCCGGCGTGCACCTTTCATTTGAACCAATAGGTTAAGGAATTTACCCTGACTAGGTGAGACATCAAAGGGCGGCAGTCCTGCCTGTTGATTCGCGGACAACACTTCCTCCAGCACGGAGTCCTGCGGAATTAGACGTTCTGTAATGTACTGATCGACTTTATCCCATGTAGTCGGTTGATTCATATTTATCACTTCTCCTTTGAAATAAAATTTTCATTTCCACAATTAGGGATCGGTCGTAACTACGAGGAGTGTTTGGACTTCCGGCCGCTGTTGTCTCCAGATTTCTTCGATTAAAACCACTATTCGTGGTTGAAATCCGTAGACAAAGGCGGTCGCTGACGCTCCTACAGTTCCAAACCTCCTCTTCGGTACTCCTTTTCCCTAACTAAAGATTCAACTTCAACTTCAACTTCAACTTTATACCTGTATTGTAAATCAGTTATAATCATAAATATAATATATCTTTAAAACTAAACTATATATTATATATATGAATTAAACGATAACAGATAGGAGCTTATCATGAATCTACATGCTTTACGCTTATTCCATGTGATCGCATCAACGGGTAGCGTGACACGCGCCTCCGAAACTTTAAATATCAGTCAGCCTGCGATTACGGCTCAGATCAAGAAATTCGAAAAGGAAATATCCTTCACCCTATTTAAGCCTCAAGGTAGAGGAATTGCTTTAACG
>Ga0153923_100100_pt1 | contig 42143 bp, 36 predicted proteins | sample TSNJ007MetaG_FD_104682 | JGI IMG/M metagenome (GOLD analysis project Ga0153923, IMG submission 104682) | Attine ant fungus gardens microbial communities from New Jersey, USA - TSNJ007 MetaG | ecosystem: Host-associated > Fungi > Mycelium > Unclassified | place: USA: New Jersey, Brendon T. Byrne...
CAAATCAGACGATGGTTGACCTGTATCGAAACTTTTTTGATCATTCGTATTGCCTCCTTATTTTGGACAACAAAAAAGAGGCTGCCTAAGCACCCCCTATTTCCATTACCTTATTTACATGTATGTATCACTACTCCTAATGAGAAATACTCTTTGGGAGGAAGTCCTGAAGGGAGTATTTACCCTTCAACTCAGACAATGAGACAGTAACTTTACCAATGATGCTGCTATTAGCGAGTAATCGTGCATACGGAAAAGGGGCAATAGAAAAGGCGATAATGCTCGCCACCCCCTATACCCCTAGATTCGTTCCGTTATTGTAGACTACACGGTCATCCCTTGAATGAGAACGTTGATTTTAAGGATTTGTCCGATATAAGATACATATTCTCTTGATTTGTATCACAAAGCAGGCTCACGACTTCTCCTAGCGACTTTGAAGGTTTTTTGTTCCAATAGTACCCTAAATGAGTAATGAACTCAGGAATGCGCTCAGGGCTCCTATCTGCAGGGTGTTGATCACTATCATACTCTCTCATCTTCCAGTTCGGATCCCTGCTACAAAAGTGTAGTAAATTCAGCCATTCAGTATCGGAAAGGTCATCTATATAGCGAACCCGCTCCATACCGAAACTCCTATTTCTATAAGTATCAAAGACCTTAGATATAAATTGACCGAACCGGTAATCCCATACAGATCCCCATATTAATTCGAGTTGAATAAGAAGGTCCTTACGTTTTTGCCAATCAATTTTGGGTTTAGGTTTAAATATATTAAGTAGACTCATGTCCATCACTCCATTTCTGAGAGAAAAGTTCATGTAATGATGGATATAATGGCTCATTTTGTATTTTATCTGCCTGTAAAATGACGTAAAGATCAAGTAAAGCCTCTTTCTCGCCACGTAGCGTTCGTATATTCATGACTTTAAGTAGAAGTTGATGTACGGGTTCTTTGATATCTGATAGTGGATCCTCTAAATCATCGGAAATACCCGCACGATTAGCTTGGAAGAATACATCCTCATTACGGTATACAATCATGCGCATAAATTCAGATTGAATATCTGGATATAAGTGTTCAGGTATGAGTAGTGATCGAAAGAGTGTATCGTCGTCAATCATCAGCCCTGACATGGAGAACCATGATTTTACTCCTTCGAAGGTTATATCAAAATTAATCATGATGTAAGAATCTATAAAAAACCGATCTAAGAGAGTTTTCATTTAATATTTCCCCTTTATATATTGTACGTCCGATACATACAGTTCGTCTTCACTTTTTGATTGAATAGTAACTTGAATGGCATCAGGTACGTCTTTTAGATAGACCTTAGGACTAAATATATCTGTCCCAGAAGAATAGTTTATCACACGATTGTAATTCTCCAAATTAAAAACGATATTACCAGATAAGGGATCTTTTAGTTCCTTATAACCAGTCCGTGTATTCCCGAAAAGGTCAGTGTATTGGCTCAATTTGTAAGCAGGATTCCCATAATATTGCCGGATACCGTATAATATTGTGATCGTATCACCTGTCCCCGTACCACCTGTGCCATTACCCCCTCCACTGTCACCACCACCACTACTTCCACCTCCAAAAAACGGTACATCTTGATAGGGTTGTCCAGTCATTTGATTGAATCCACGGTTCATATCCAAAGATGTCAGGTTATCATTTCGAATCAAACGTTTGAGGTTATAGGCATAGCTAGGATTTGAAGCATATCCCGCACGTTGCAACTCATTAGCAAACTCATAAGGATTATCCTTTGACAAGGTAAGTTGATACCTGGGATTAATAAGTAAAAAATTAGTATGGTCTTTGATAGAATCAGCAACGCTATCATAAGCTCGGAATCTTGCAACAATACTGATGTCGCCACCTCCAACATGTTCACCTGTTTTCGATTTACATGTAGGCCCTTTCCATCTCAAATCTGCTTTTATACCAAACATATTATTGCAAATCTTATTCTTACCCCAGCCTGATTCTTCAGCCATTTGTGCAAGTGTAATACTGGCGGGTATGCCACTCCTACGTTCTTCAGTTTGTGCACTTGCTGCATATTCTAAAAAAAATGGATTGTGTAAGGTTCCTAGGTCTGGAAGCGGGCCAGTAACCACATCTCCGTCTTCTGAAGGATTTAGAATGGATCCATCTCCCTGGCTTGTTTCCAAGAGAGAAGTTCCACCGTTTACTAACTGACTCTTGAATATTGTACCGGTTGTATTAAACGATGGAGCAGCTGATTCCATATAGACTCCACTTACATAGAGCATTTTCCCAGAATCGTAATAAGGAAGTTCAGGTGATTCCTTTTCGGGTTCTGACCATTTGATTTTCCTCATCGTCTTAAATGATTCATTACTTGCTGTATCTATTAGCTTAGACATGAGTAAGACAAAAGGTTTGGGATCTATTGCTTCTTCACCCTCAGGAATAAACTCGTAGTGGAGATGGGCTCCTGTTGAACGGCCTGTGTTACCGGATAATCCAATAATTTCTCCCTTTCGTACGCTTTGACCAGGGGTAACAAAAGAATTACTCAAGTGCAAGTAGCGGTTACTCATTCCAATTTCAGGATCTGAAGCTTTCACTACAATATAAATACCGGCATTTTGCGTGCTAGCCGCATCTGAACTAGTAGGATAGCTTACCGTAGTGACAACCCCGTCTGTTGAACTTTGTACGGGGGTACCAGCAGGGATGGCAATATCTAAGCCGGTATGAAAGGAGTTGACCTTACCCGTCACGGGGTGAAGTCGAGGTCCAAAGTCAGATGATATAATGTCCTCCAAATCTGGGTGGTAAATCTGAGGAGAGACAATTTTCTCAGTGATCATGATCTCACTTGCTATCTTTTCCGTTGTCGACACAGCAGCAGCGATTATAAAAAATACAAGTACGATCGCTATCAAAATACCAATCACGATCCAAAAGATTGGATTGAGTAAGATCGTTGAGGAAGCCTTATTTAGAACTTCCTTCTGAATTTTTTTCTTTATTTTGTTCTTCAGGTGATTCTTGATTAGATCAAGATTCCCTTCATTCTGTGCCAGGGAGAACACCCCCTTATGGATATAGTAATCACTAATCGTTTACATGGATCTGTTTGTTAGGCGTTAGGCGAGCTGGTATGGCTTTAGACTGAACGTTTTGGGAGATCATTTCTGTAGATTTATTAACATTTGCCACTACACGTGATCTTTGCATTGTTTTAAGATGCTTTAATTCATCTTCTAGTCCACCAGAAACTTCATTGGATATCTTTTGTCTTACATCAATGGCCACTTTTTGTTTGGTGTGTGTGTCGACTTCAAGACGTAAATGGTCTGCATTCAGTGTTTTCCCCAAATTTGATGATGCTACATCCATTTTCTTCTTAAGCTCAGCATTATTAATGGTTACTTTTTTCATGTCTACTGCAGGTTCAACCGTCTGCTTCACGTTAAGCAACAAGGATGATCTTTGTTGGACTTCTTGATTCGATAATGGATTGATAGACAACGGTGGTATGTTTTTAAGAATAGATGTCGCGCTCGCCGGTGCCGTAATTTTAACCTTAGGAGCGGGAATCGTAACACCTTCCGTTGGTGGAGCAATCTTACGCAGTGCATCATTTGCGTGAAGCAATTTCATCTTGTAGTTATCAAATTCTTTCATACCTTCAAATTTAGAAGCGATTGATAATCTACCCGATCGAACAACCATGGTGTCATTGATTTTTTGGGTTGTATTAAGTCCAGATTCTTTAAATCGTTCATTCATTCTTGTTACTAGGTCTGTATGTTTTATCGGATCCCCAGTAGCATTTGAGGTTTGAACGGCTTGCTTGTGATCTATTTTATAGCGATCAAATAGTTGAATCATGCAGAAGTCGTCTACTGAAGTTTGTAGCTTTCTGTTACGATTCAGCGACTGTGCCCGCTCCATTTGATCAACTGCCCGCTTCGGACGTTGAACCATGAAGGTAGAACCTTGACGAATGGCGTTTTCATTGGAGTACATAACAGAAGCGACCTCTTGGTCGTTCATGCCTTCACGAACCCCTTGTGATAAGATGGCTTGTTTAACATTTCCTCCGTCATCCTTAACATCTTTTAAGCGTGACTTCTCTTCTTTCCACTCTTTGTCCATACCACGGAATGGATTTTTAGTACCATTTCTCAAATTCTCATTTACCTTTTGTACATAAGGCGTGTATTGTACGGAGTCTCCAGTTTCAGAAGCAATACTCTCTGCAGCTTGCTTTTCACGTTGATACCTCAGCGTCATGCTTGAACTTGTTGCGGCATTGAGGTTACTATCTGCCTTATTAATAGAACTCGGACTGAAGGTACTTGGTACTCCTTCTGGTTCTTTTCGATTAAAGACACCACCAACCTTACTCATAGCACTGCTGTAAAGAGTTCTTGTAGCATTCCGTTGTAAAGCGTCTACGATAGTTGACTTGGCTTTAGGCATAGGTGGGATGACTCCCGTTGCTTTGGAGAATACTTGTCCAATCTCAGTTCGATATTTGAAGATTACGATTATCATGATGGCCTCTAGCACCATACCGGTAAACCAACCTTTACCCGCTTTAACAGCTACAATATCGAATGTTAAATGTCCCATTACTAGAGAAAGATCAAGAAAAAACATGGTGAATACAGTTACCGTAGATAGTCCTATTAATTTGATGAATTGACCACGTAGTACATTAATACCCGCGTCTCTTCCGGGTAGTAAAGAGGCTAATAGGGTAACAGACATGACAACTGCATGAATTAGAAGCTTTAGTCTCATAAATATGGTCGCACAAGCCCAGAAAGATAATAATCCGAGAATAATTAGTCCAAAAATGAGGTTGCATAAGAGGACAATCATCTGTTCTGCTGGACGTTCTCTACTTATTGAAGGGTACTTAGATATTGCTTCTTTAAGTGCAGCTTCTCTCTCATCAGAGAAAGGTGTCGTTTTTAGTACTTTATCGAAAAGTGCTGGATCCTTCGTATCTGCATTTGGATCATCGTATTGGAGCATGGCATATGGACGAATGACAAGTTCTCTCCATACCTGTTCCGATATAACTGTAACTCCATCAGTAGAGTTAGAATTTAATCCTGTAGCCTTAGCCATAGCGGTATACATAACGGTTCCAACATCATTACCAAAATTATTTAGACCCTTAAGGATTGTACCTGACTGAGAAAAGAAACCCAGACAAATGACAAGAGCGATAACGAAGGAAAGGGACTGAGATAATCCTTCAAGGAAGCGTGTGCGTACCATCAGCCATAGGATGTATGCGACAGTAATCATCACAAGCATTCCGCCCATACTATCCCAGAACCCACCTGATACGATGGATCCTCCTCTCACCCCAGTAATACTTTTAATGATATCAGCTGCTGCATCGATCAAATCATTCATAAAACTAAAGGTAAATGCCTCTCGAGCCACATAGTTAAAAAATCGTGTGATTTGAACGGATGCTAAAAATCCCATACTCAAGATATGGTCATAAACACGAACAATACCATCTTGCGTTTTTGCACCGACTTCCCAAAAGTGGCGATCTTTCGTGATCGTTTGGAATGAGTAATTGGATACACCATATTTATTGTAAATGGCTGTCGTATTACCGTCCTCTGGAACCATGTCATCTAAGGATTGAGCATAGAGTACCCCTGCAGGGAAGAGGATAGAGAAAAATAGAAAGACAGCTAATCCTAAGGCAATCAGACTATTCTTGATTGAGATCTTTTTAATCCAATTCCTCAGGGTCTTCACCATTCAAGATGCCCTCCTCCCCAGACGAGACTTCATCATAGTACTCTTGGAATCGTTCAAGTACTGAAAATGCTGATTCATCATCGATATTGTCATCTTTGACATCAGATTCTGCAGGTGGACGCGTATCGAAGCAATCAAAGAGGTGTTGGAACACGACATCGATGTAAACGAGTCCGATACGTCCGTATATATCTTGCATTAGACACTGGCCATTATCTAGATTTTTGATCATGTCGATGTTTTGTTGAGTATGCTCTAAACCGAAATAAGATAGGGTATTCTTGATTTTGTTTGTATCTTGATCACGGAAGGCAAATTTGACTCCAATGTTACCCGCAAGATCACCCGCTACGTCTGTAGCATTTTGAGTGACAAAGATTGCTCCCCCATTAAGACTTCGTCCTGTACGCACAACCATATCTGCAAGTGCTTTACCCGCTTGTGTACCCAATAGGGCCCAAGCTTCATCCATTAAAACAAATTTAAAGATAGAACGATTATGGTAGATGAATTTGTGTGCGAAGCGGGCAATCGCAAACATTAATGCGACACTCATTTTTTCATCTAGTGCATAGTTATCTGGTGATTTGTCGGGCGAAGGCATCTTAAGATTTTGGACTTGGAGAATATTAATTGCGTAGTCCATTTGAATCGTTGTTTCCCCTCCAGTACCAAACAACAATTTAGCAAAAGATAGCGTTTCAAAACTTTCTAATATTTCGGCAAGTATATGAGCTTGTGGACGTGTTTTACCCATCTCATAAAGGACGGGAATACTCATAGCTAAGTATGGATTCTCCATAGCAGCTACCTTGTGAACAGCTTGCGAGATATAACTGTACTCTACAGTGTTTGTTTTGGTTGCAGATAAGTAGGCTAAGATTTCAACTGCTGCTTCTTTCGCTGTCTCAATGTCATCCAACATTACGAATGGATCAAGTTTACCTTGGTCTTCCTTAGATGATGAGAGAGTAGCTACTTGGATTTGTCCAGCAAGTTCTGGTAAATCATTTACCCAATTAGTCCGCTCACCCTTAGGGTCAAAGATGAGGGATTTACCACCCAGTACTGCGGCATTCTGATATGCGAGTAGATTTGCTGTTACTGATTTACCACCACCCAGTGTACCTGTCACGGTTATACTAGGGCTTCGATTCTCTTGACTTGCATTACCTGGATCAAAATAGACCGGATGATTTAATGAACCCGTTGTTCCTATGTAGAGTCCCTTACCATCCCCGAGTTCTTGAGTTGCTCCTATCATACCGGCAGCTAATGTCTCCGGAGGAATTCGTTGAATGTAATCAGACACGTAACGAGGAGAACCAGGAATGAAGTCATTAAACAATAACCATTGGTCTCCTGCTGGAACCTCTACGTGAATATTACCGAAGTCTCGGTAATGATCCTGTAAGATTTTTGCATTGCTTTTAAGCATGTTCAGATCCGTATGCTGTATTCCGTAGGTTACCTGTGTTATAAAGGTTGGATTTTTTCTCTTCTTATACTCATCTTCTAGGTAAAGTGCTTGATCCTGCTTTTCTTGCAGATCAAGTGGTACACTCGCACCCGCTTCATGTATGTTCTTAACTTGACTTTCGATATCCATTTTCTTTTTACTTAGTTTTTTAATAGCTTCTCTTGCCTCGAGTACTTCGACTTTAATACTCATCTCCACTGGGAATGGAAGAGTTGCTGCGCTATATAGCCATTCACTACCCGGCATGTCCATATTATCTGGAAGGTCAGATAATGCGAGATAGGCGTGATATATGTGCTTGTCTTGTCCATTGTGTGGTTGGTGGATCTTAATTCTCCGTGGATGAGAACAGTCTATATCAGCTTCTGTGAGTGTAAGAACTTGCCTAGAATCGTAGAGGAACGTTGAGAGTCCTCCTCGGATACCTTTATGTTTTTTTGGAGACCAGTTTTCATTTTCAGTGGATCGAAGAATTGGATCAGATATTCCCCACCAAAAATTACGTTTGATCAACCATTCTGTTGTTTTTGGCGTCCCTCTCCTTATTTTCATTCGACGAGATAGACGATCAAATATTTGTTTTTCCTTAATTTTGTAGCTGTTTAGTTCATGTTCAAATATCTCTGGTTCATTAAGTCCTGATAAGTTCTCGATTGCACGTTTGGGATGAAGTACTAGTTGTTTAAGTTCAGTTGCGATGGTACTTACATGCTCGACGAGATCCTTATCATCATTCTTAGGGAGATATACAACGACATAAGCACGATAATCAGCGTTATTCGCTCCGTCTGCAGCAGTGTAATTATTATTCAGGTATTCATTCATTGCATTAATGATGCCCGTGGCTTTCTTTTTCATTGGCCCAGATACACGTTTTTTCAATTTCTCATGATGTTCGTTAATATCATGTGTTCTGGGAAGCCAGAGTATATGAAATTTATCTGTAAGTAGTGTTAGCATGGAGGTTTGTGATATAAGACGGTCTATTTTTTGTTGATCACTGAGATGGTCATAAATATATGGGTCGATCTCATATATGGCCCATACTTCTTTGTTGTGGTTGAAAATTAGATTTTCTTCAAAATATGAAATAGGAAACTCAATTTTGATTTTCCCCGTTTTTTTCTTAACTGTCGGTAAAGATGACAATATAAAGGACCTCCTTTTTTAAAAAAAGAGCGTGTTAACCACGCTCTCTCTTAGTTCGATACACGACTTTACTTCCGTAAGCGTAGTTTTTGTTATGCTCCATTTTGCGGTACCTATGTAGATGCTTAGGACGCATCCAAAAGAAGATCATACCAAGCAACCATTTATGTGGTGCTTTGCCATCCAACTTCTGTTTTGCAATTAACCAAGCAGATACACCGGGTAGAAAGAAATAAGTATAAGCACCAGGAATGAAGAAAAGAATTTGTCCTACTATTATCCAGAAAACTTCACAGGCGACGAATATACCGACGATGCGAAGATTAGCTGGTATCGGCAACTTCTTACCTTCGAGTGCATATATCACCCAATCTAAGTTCCATATTTTTGTGTAGTTACTGACGGTCATACGAGGTGATTCTTGTTTTTCACTCATAATTGATCATCCAAACACAGATGTGAAGAGGCCATCAGCAAGAGTCTTCATTGCAGTCCAGTTCATTACCATAGCTACACAAAGTGCAATTCCGATAAAGCTGATCATTTTAACCCAATCACGCGTAATAATGAAAAATAAACCAATACATAGAATCGCACCTGGGATTAGAGCTCCCACATTGGTCTGTAACCATTTATTTAGGTTCACCCCTGGATCACCTGCTGCAGCAAATACAGGAAATGCAATCAACATGGAATAAAGCATTAGTAAGGTAACACGGAAGAACATTTTGTTTCTTTGAATCATATAAATACCCCTCTCAAATTAAATAGAATGTTTTTTTGGTGAAGCGGGAATCATTAATCAATCATTGTCTTGTGGTATTTCAGTAGGAGCGGGAGAAGAATTAATTGGTTCATTATTATTGATTTGTGAAGGTACAGTAGTCTTAGAATCCACGTCCTGCTTTGGTAATGCCGGTGATCCTAATGAAACAACATACAAGCGACCTTCTTTGAGTGTTGCATTTAACGTCCAAGAATTAATAAAGGTTTCACCTATATCATTTTTGACATTAACCGAAGCGATAATGATGTACGATTCATTAGAACTCCCTACTCCCTCAGTTTGATAGATATTTGTCTGGATAACTTTTTCTAAAGTGAATTCTGAATTTGAAATGATCTCTTCAGGAATAACGTTATCCGCATAAAAATATTTCAACTGACTAGCATTACCTGCAAAGTAGGAACGGAGAAAACTGTCTGTTAACTCGGTACCCTTTTGTATTAGGTCTGGATCTGAAACACTCTGACCGTAATAGATGGTATCTGTATCACCTTTTTGTTGCTCAGATACGAATCTTGGATAAGTATGAATCAGTAGACCATTAGAAGTGCTAAGAACGGGAACGACCATATAGGTTTTCTTAATTGTGTTTTTAGGTGCTTGAGTATTATCAGTAGCTGGAACTTGTTTGGAATCTGTAGATGCTGCGTTTGCGGTATCGGTAGATTTCGTAGTTGGCAATAATTCAATATCCCTTCTAACTACAATTGTGACATCGTAGTGAGTGTCATCAATTTTTTCTGCGGTGTATACATCAGCTGATAAGACGCGAGATGCTCCTTGTATATCGAAATACTTGATACCTGCATCTTCATCAATGCCAGAGATGAATTTTTCGAGCCGCACGTTCCTTTCATTCGCATTATTAATAGTCCATGTAAAGTACTCAGTAGCGAAGTCGGTTGCAAAACCTTTAACTGATTCAGAGACCACAGGTGTGTTGTTGCCGACTTGGGTTACCTTTTCGATTATTCGAGTACCTTGTGAAAAAGATACAATACCTTTCACTAAGACAAAGCCTACAAATACCCAAAAGATAACTCTTGTAAATCTCTTTAACCCCATCGCCTTTGGAGATCTTGGTTTAAATGATTTATCCGGCTTTACTTTAGTCTGTGTTGATTCTTTGGATTGACCGTCTTCAGGTTCAAGGTTCTCTTGATTCTTATTCCTTTTTGAAAAGAGGCCCAACGCTATATCACCTGCCTAAGATTTTTTATTTTTTTTATTTCCTATGAAGATGGTACATAAGAATAAACCAAAGCCTAGAAGTATTAAGGCGTGTTTTGTATCAAACTCCATGAACCATTTACCTGAGTCCATAACTTTCGCCCATAATCCTGGTGCTTTTTCCACAGTAAGGCTAGCAGCAGAATCAATAATCTTTGAGACTTTCTGATGCGACTCGTCATAAACCTTTTCATCTTTCACTACTGGAGCGGGAGTTTGAATCACAGTTTCCTGAGGTGGGTTTAAAGATGGCTTAATTGGATTTGGTTTATCAGGACTGCGTAAAATCAAAACTGTAGAAATTAGGATGAAAAGCATTCCTACACTAGCAATTACTATTTTTTTATTTTTGGTCAAATCAGGGTCCTCCTTTCTACGTATTAGAGAGTCAATTGTTAAAACATACATATATACTAATCAATATACTAACATACCACTATACTAATTAGTATATTAGTATTCAGTAATTTATAGACAAATATAGATTATGAAATTGCATGTATGGATTTAAATTTTCTTATAAATAAGAAATGTAATCATAACGAATATCAATTTTTGAATTCGGATATACGCTATTTAGTTAAATCTTCAACTATCCTCTCCCATACTTGAATAAGACATAATGATATCTTCAATGTTCCTAGCAGTCAGTGTCCTATTCTCTTTACCAAAAACATTCTCAGCTGCTTTAGATATATTAAGTAAACGTGTTTGGTAAACTGCATCGGGTACAACAAATGCTATTATGCCATTTCGAATGACTTTGTTGGTCGAAAGTTTGATAACATCACGATAACGTTCCAATTTTTTTTCTATCGAAACCTGCTCAGTATAGAAAGGAGAACGTTGTACGGGCTCAGTGGATCTATCTAGTTCGATGAAGAATATCTGTTGACCAATACGAAGTAAGGCGTCTGGTCTAACGGTATTCACTTCATTATCGCTATAAACGGACATAGATGGGTACCAATCCCATTCATCAAATTGTTTGAGGCCGACCATTAATTTATAACGAAGATCAAGATACACCTTTCCTAATTCCCAATAATGACTCTTCTTTGCTCTCTCCATATCAAGTTCATGCTTTGATAATCTATTTTCATCTAGGACCCCCCTCTTCATCTCAACTACTCGTAGTCCCTTTCCACTAAGGTAATACCATGTTTCTCCAAGAATTCTATTTCTTTTATGTGAGGGTAAATCCGATGAATTAGGAATGAAATTTGATGATTCAACTAAGCCTCTATCTTTGAGTCTTTTAAATGTACGCCTTGATTTAATGATCGCACGCTTTTGATTCTTCGTTTGTAGCTCCTCTTTCATTACATCAGAGGAAACTTCATAATCCACGTAATGAAATTCAGGTGTGTCTAAAAAGTAGTTACTAACGACAATGGCCTGTGGCATACAACGACACATGTATAAATCGGTAAGTAAGTTCCATTCTCTCTCAGTTATTAAATCAATCACCTCTCCTAAGGATAAATCAGTTGAAGTACGTTTTTTTCGTTTACTTATTTCAGTTATTGGCGATTCCTTTTGTTCTGTTTTTTCAATGTCCTTAGTCATCTTAACTCCTTCCTTGTTCCATGATTGGGTTGGGGTTGATTTAAATCTGATTCGTTCAGCATTAGTCGGGTTTTGCATAAATGAAAAATATGAGGTCTACTCGATGTTTACGAATGCAATGTCTAATAATAGCTAGTGCTCGTAAAGACAACCATAGAACCACACGTAAGACATTACAAATGAACACACGAAATACTCTCTAAATAACACGACAAAAAGATACATGAATGACAACTAAAAACACGACGTACAGTATGCTTCTGTAAAAAAAATTACCTCCTCGTTCAGTTTCTATTTTTCGTTGAATCTATATTGTGCCAAACAAAGTGGTTTTGCACCTATCAACATCATCATACTAATACAGACAATACGTATTTATCAACGGTATATTTTTAAATAGGATCACTCATATAAATGCGAGTATGTATGAATTAGATTTGTATTAAAGCGTGTAGATACGTATTTTATTCGGATAATACGTATAATAGTAGACTCTTATTATAATAGTATTAATATATCATTATCATTTTAGTTGACTGCTGGTATATTAAACCTTAATATTAAAGTATAAAGAAATACTATTTCATAGATTTAGGGAGGAATAAAAATGAAATTTCAGTTTAATGTTGGTAATGATATCGGTAATAGTGAGCAGGATATCTATGTGGATGGAGTACTAATCCGTCAACCGAATGTGTTTTCTACAGCTGGTCAAATTCCTTGGACAGATGATGAAATTGATGTGCAAAAAAATCTTAAGAATATTTACGATAACTTGGTAGTTTCTATTATTGCGACTGCCGGTATTCAAACTGGACTTTATCATATAGGTAAATATGCACTTAAGACTGATGGTGAAAACGTAACAAGTCTTTATTTGAAAGGAAATAACTCTAAATCGGATCAAACGGTATCATACATAAACACATTAGCAAATATCGCCGCTAGAGCAGTTGAAAAAGCATACACTGAAGGTAAAACTCCTAACGAAATAGAAGTGACAGTAGATATGGCCGCTGCACTCCCAGTTAAACAACACAATCCAAAGAATGTTGAAACCATGAAAGATAAATTCATGAAGTCTACTCACATAGTCTCGGTACATCTTGGAGTTACAAAAAAAGTGGATGTTAAAATTAGATTTGATTTTGTTCATATTTTACAAGAAGGTACACCGTCAGTTTTTGCTCTTCAACTCGATTCTAAAGGGAACTGGCGTACATCACTGTATAAAGAGGAAGAATCAGTAGATGGTAAAACCAATATTCCACTCTTCGAAGAGTTTGCTAAGGCCTATGGATACACTGATATTGATGGAAGTTATTTAGATGGGAAAAATATACTTCATTTAGATAATGGAGATGGAACATGCGACTCACCTTTTACACGTGGTGATGCAATAGATAAAGACTTTTGTGATGGTGTAAATCATGGTATCGGTCATGCAATTGATTATGCAATTCCAGATTTGCTGAAGATTGCACCCCATGTCTTTAATTCCATTTCACGTCAACAATATAGTGAAATTTTAAAGAGTGAATTCACTAATAGAAAACATAAGTTCCTTAATGAAGCTATACAGGCCTTTAATCCTCACTGTAGTAATCAAGTAGCTCAAATCATAAAATTTGCATCAAATCAAATCCTAAATATTGGTGCAAATGAAATAGATATTATAGCTGTATACGGCGGTGGAAGTATAATGATGCGGAAGCAACTTTACGATCAGTTAAAAGTGCTTGCTGATAGTAATAGAATTGAAGTACTTTATGTTCCTAAAGAATATGCAGTAACATTAAATGCGGAAGGATTGGATTCCTTTGTAAGAAGTCCAATTTATAAGTCGTTAAAAATGAATGGATTAAAGGCAAATAAGGAAATATTAACAGCAACTCAAGAGGTTGCAACTTCTGAGGAGTAAATGCAAATTTAGATTTTGGTATAGCTAGGAGGTGAGATCATCAAATGAAAAAGACAGAAGCTAAGCCTGGCAAGCCAGTTGTTTTGAAACTCCGAGAGGATGAACAACAACTAGTACTAGATTGGATTAATGCACAAACAGTTCATGGCGATTCTTTACGATACTTAATTCAGAAAGATATAGCTGAGAATGGTATTAGGAATTTGCAACTCATTATTCCCCAATATAGAGATATTGAGGTAATGAGATCTCAAATAAATGCAACGTATCCAGATGATAGTCACGGTAAACAATATTCTCCGCTCTCTCCTGTACATTCAGCACCGGCGGAAATTAAGAAAAGTGAAGATACTACCGGAAATACAACTTCAAACGTTGGGAACCAAGAAGTGAGAATTGATGCTTCAGTGAATCCATTTCTTGAAACGCCAAACGTGATTATCAATGATAGTCCATCTATTATCGGGCAAGGAAATCAAGAATTAGAATTAGGCAATAATACTGAAGTTCCTTCTGGTAAACGTGCAGCTAGGAAGTCTTATGATGATGATGTAATTAAGTCATATCAATAATAAGCATCAAAAAACTCCACTATTCAGTTTCCTGGATAGTGGAGTTTTTTGATTAGTCCTATTTTTTCTTTACGTCCATTTACAATGGATTTTTATGAGTAGAGTAAACAGCATATACATATCTTCAGATCCAGATGTACAAATGTTTTAATTAGAAAGTATGCCCTATCCTATTGTATTTGTGTACAGAGGAAATAAAGTATTAGACTGGAGTTGTTGATTTAGTGGGGTTTTTGAATTGAAAAATCTTCAGCTTTTGAAAAATAAGTTTTAGACTGAACCATTAATATAAAACAGTGGCAGACCAAGACTTGATAAATAAAGTCTTAGACTGCCACTGTTATCATTTGACTAACGTTTTCTGTTAGGAGTTCAATCAACAACTTGATTGATTACACTATATTAAGTACGATCTGAGTTCGTCCGTAAAGAGCAAGAAAAACTATATTCATTTCACTCTTTCCAATAGAACTTCGACTGAACGTCTCGAAATTCCAAATTCAGGAGGTGAAGCGGTAACGTTGGTATCTATCGTCTTGATTAAAGGAGGAGTTATGGGTAACAAAGAGCTTAAGTTCATTTATGGCAGATCATAAAATTCACTACTTGAAATCATGACAATTCGCTCTTTATCAATTCCGCATTCAAGTAAACTGTCAAGCATATTTTTTTCTTCTGCTGGGCTGTAGTAGTATACCTTCCAATTTGCTTTTTCTGAAGTTTTAAGATCTATTTCTTTAAAATATGGAATGTCTACACCAGACAGTGAATGTCCGATAACAATGATTTCATCAACATCTTTACCTTGCAGTCTTCTGAGCTCATGCATATGATCGCGTATATCCTTATAGGTTTCTCTTAAATAATTTTCCATTGCTCGATGAATGCTCATTGCCTTTTCATTCTGTTGACCTGTTGCTTCAAGGCGTTCCTCTCTCATACGATCTATTATTTCTAGATTACCATGTCCTAAAACAGGATCTATATCGTCTTCTCGTATAGAGCCATGGATGTGAATGATTTCATATGGGTCGATCTGGTAGACTTCTTCTAGTACCTCCGTATAGTTAAAGGTTATATAAATGGCTTCATTATCCGGATTTATTAGAGTAGTTCTAGGTCTAGCATGATCAAGGTTAATAGTTTTTACCCACGCGTCTAGATGAATGGCTAATTGTTCAATGTATTGATATTCTCTAGTGTGATGTTCATCCAATGTATCAATAATGTCATATTCATTCTCCAATCCCAAGTCCATGTGAATTGCGTTATCAATAATAAGGTCTAAATCAATATTGGCCAGATTAGTTTCCAACTCATACCAGAGTAAATTATTTCTGCTTTGAATATGTGCGTCCGCCGGATAGTATGGGTCAGCCAAGTCAGGTTGGTATATAGAATAGGTTTCTTCAAAGGACATTAAAAATTCACAATGCTCATAGTCAAGAAATGTTCGAAAATCCAAATATGTAGTAGGTAAGCCATGCCCTCGATCAAAACCATTCCCGATTATAAAAAGCTTCAAGTTTAAATACCCCCATGTTGATTATCTTAGAATTTTAGTACAACTAAGCAAATTTCCCCAATCGATCAACGATGCGTTGTAGTCCAGTCAAGTTGCCTTTTTCCAGGGTAGAATAGTAGTCAATATGACCTTGTGTCGCCTGCAAAGCTTTTTGGAAATAGGTATCCCCGAAATCTTTTCTTATGCTCTCGAGTAAAAACTGATTTGTGACGTTGTTGAATGCTCTTTTATATGTAGAACCGCTCATCATGGCCAAAAATATGGTGACAAAGGCTTGCGCGGAACCACGCGCCATGCCAGTTGCTTCATTGATTTCCAATGTGCCATCCGTTCTCGTCAATTGGTTCAAATAGACTTGTTTCGCATATGGATAAGCACCGACGCTCATCTCCAGTGTGATTTTCATGCTTCACGCTGCCTCTCGTTTTTCTACTTTCGCAACGATAAGTTAATGTACTCATTTTTCAAATTGACCCCTATTCTATGAAAGTAGTTCATAAAATATAGTATATAAACGGAAGCAATGATAGTGCAATCAAGGGCAAATGAAAATTTGTAATAAAGTTGACCAGTTAGTTGAACTAAGGCAGTCGGCTAAAACGATATTTTCTAATCATGAGGTATTACATTTTTATAATAACTTTATATGAAAATATTTGAGATTTAGTTAAGCTTAAACATTGAAAAATTAATAATACCAATCACATATAAATGTGATACAAATTTAATACATATTTAATATACATCAAATACTAATATCATTATAATCATGGTCATACAACATTTGAATAAGATTGTAATAATTGAACCGTAAAAGTGGATAAACACATTGATTCAGAGTAATTCACGCTGCTTTTAATCTGGATTAATACGAATTAAAAAATATGTTCTGTATTAACGCTACTTATTCAGAGTAATTCAGTTTATTATAATCCGTATAAATTCGTATTAAATCGTATGTATACGTTTATATCTGGATTCGTATGACTATATTCGAATAAATAAATATCTGTATTAACCTGAATGAAGCTATTTATTCACCGAAATATACGGTAATATGGATATATCAAGAAATAAGCGGGTGATAAATATGAATCCTGAAAATCCAGACTTTATAACCAAAGAAGAGGTTGAGGAAGCAAAAAGAGAAGAGATAAGAGAGTTACTTATTGATGCATTTGATGAGAAATCAGTACTTTATGAAATTTATAAAAAAAGAGGCTGGCTAGACAAAATATTTACGGATAAAATTTTATCTATGGATAAGGATGCTTTATATATCTCAAATCAAGTAGCTGAGATATGTGAAACTCATGATTACGTAATTAAGAATAAACGCAAAGATCTTTTAGACTATATTAATCCGATAGTAATGGGTGAAGGAAATGCGAAAATTTACAAACATAACTACATATCTGTATTCAAACTTAAAATGATCCACGGATTAACGGGAGATGGGTCAGAATATACACTACCGCAGTTAAAAGGTATCATCTATGCAAATATAGGGAATCCATCTACAGAGCCTAAGCCGCAACCAGGTAACGATGCCATGTTTCAAGTTATGAAAAAAATGGAACAATTCGAAAATTTTTATGCTATGGTTCAAAGCGGTGAGTTTTTTGAAGAAATTGAAAATCGAGCTCAAAAGGCTGCAGAAAAATTATTACTTGAGGATTCAAGTGAGATAGAATCGAAGAAGTTGGTTTTAGAGTTGTATGAAAAGATTCTATCAACTGGTACTGATATTTCAGAAAAGGAAATACTATTATCCAAATTCACAGCTATAGAAGAGAAGTATCCTACACAACAATTTACTATAATGATGTATAGAAATTCTGCTGAGGATAGGGTTTTAAAGTTTAGACAAGACGAAAGAGAACTATTCATACGAAAACTCAAAGATAATGTAACTGAATTATTCGAGGACTTCGAAAAAACTGATATTGAGTCTGAGAAGGATGCAATTAAAAAGAAGTTAGTGAAAATAGCAGAAGATAATCCTGATTTAAGCTTTGAAATAAGGTATTGGTTTTCGCTTCTTCGAAAAGAAAAGAAGAAAAAGGGCTTTTTAAGTAGAATTTTTTCCTAAAGATATGAGTGTCATAATACAATCAGTTCATTTACGGATGAAGGGTTGTATTTTTTTATTGTTTTCTTTATATATATTAACTATATTACTAATATATAAGTAATTATGATTAGAGTGGAACGTTAAAAAGGGAGGTAAGTATTCATTTGAAATATGTTGGTATGGTACTAGGTGGTATTTTGTCAGCGGTGGGTCATATGTTTGCATATATGTTCAAAAATGTATTTATTGCTGTAAGGAGATTTAACATGGATCCAGCTAATAAAAGCATTAGATGGAACATAGAGGCGTTTTCGTTGCTAGGTATATTCATATTATGTTTTTTTTGGCTGATAGGAAAGTATCAAGATCAATATTATGGTCTATCTGGGCCGGTGTTTATTAGATCAATACCGCTATTAATACCATGTTTCTTAGGGCATTTAATATATTCTTGTCCGGCACTATTTAGAAATAATTATGCCAAACCTGTAATTCAAACATTTTTAAATGCACTAAGTGCTCTAGCCTTAGGCCAAATAATTCTTAAGTTTATGCCATTATCAATTGGGATTGTACTAGCAGGGTTATTATTCATTATTGTTGTTACAGTAACTCTCTACTACACATTACATATGAATGTAAACTCCACAATATTTAACAAAATAAAAATCGCAGTAGAACAATCGGAAACGCAAAAGTCAGGATCGAAAGAGAATTCCATGATATTAAATATGAAAAAATCGAAGGATAGTATCACTCAAGAGGAATTATTCGAATTTGATGGAATTGACTTGAATTCTAAAGGTTGCTTATCTCATTTAAGGTATTACTCAGAAGCATGTAATCTGGAATTATTTACGACAATTCCAACAAGAGAAAGACAAAGTCAATTAATGACTATAAACAGAAGTGATCGCGCTCAACATCAACAAATAATTGGGGGGACTGGCTCAGCTAAGACTCTATTTGGTACAACTTTGGTGGCACAAGATCTATTAAATGATTATATCGGCACAACTATTATTGAACCTAAAGGATCGTTGATAAATAGACTGTCTAATTTTATGGATCGAATAGGAAGAAGATATTATAGACTTGATCCCGAATATGAATTTACTGATTGTATGAACCCTTTTTATGTTCCAGATGGTGAAGACATTGAACCAATGATTGAAGCAAATGTTAGTGCATTTCATGGTTATCTCGGCGCTGAGGCAGAACAATATTTCAAGAGTAGGTCTACTCAATTACTTCGAGTAGGTATTAAAGCACTGAAATTAGCTAGAGGAAATGATACCACCTACAATGATTTAGATCAGCTCATTCAGCCCTTAAATGATGAATTTCGTGCTGAAATATTATCAGAATTGAAAGATCAGTTACCACAGATATCCCTCCTACTAGAATACACTAGGAATATTGCTGGGAGAATGCAAGAACATACCATGAAAACATATTCAAATCTCTACGATTATTTATCAGAACTAACATCAAATAAATATATACAACGTATTTTCTGTGGACCATCAACCTTTAATATTGACGATGTACTTCGTGACGGTGAGGTTGTGTTTGTAAATGGTGCTTACGGAAAACTTCAAACACTAACATATACAGTTGGTAGACTTTACATTAACTTACTGAAAGCAAGTACATTTAGGAGAGACTTAAAAGGAAAAGTCAGACCTCATAGTGTAATGATTGATGAAGTACAGAATTTCGTGGACGAAGAGTTTAGTACTTTTTTTGAGATGGCACGAGAGTTTGAAGTGTTCCTAACAGTAATTCATCAAGGTAATGCTCAATTAGATGATGTAAGCGAACGTCTAGGTGCGATGGTGAAGCAGAATGCAGTTCAGAAATACGTCTTAGCTGGACTAGATCCTGAGGATGCGGAATATTATGCAGATCTCTTTACAGAAAATTATAAACTTGGACAAAGTAGTGGAACAGATGAAATGTCAGCAAGTGGATTTAAGACACAAATAAAAGAAGAAATACGATATGTTGTTATGCCCGCAGAAATATTAAAATTGAAAGGGTATAATCCTGAGACTGGTGAACCGGCTGAATGCTTGTACCGTGGTGTCCATAATAATGTCCGACTTGACCCGGTTGTAGGGCAGATATATCCTCTACCTTTAGTACTATTTAGTCCGTTAGGAGAAGAATCGATTAAAGTAAATGATAATAAGAAAATGGATGTAGACCTGGGTACAAATAATTTTGATAGTCTAGAACAAGAATTAGAAGAAGTGAGTGAGGAGTCAAAAAAAATAGATCGTTTAAACAAAATAAAAGAAAATGCTCAGCAGCGTCGAGAAAATACTCCAGGCCATATTATTTTGAAAGAATCACAATTGGAAGATAATTCTGATATGAAAAAAGAAGTAGAACAAGAGGGGGTAATAAGAAATTCATTCTGGGATAGTGGAAAAGATGTTGTGCCAGTGTCAGAAGATAAGAAGGATCCAGTACCAATGAAATTTGAACCTGCTACTATTGACGATACGACTTTGAAACTGGCACAGAGAATTAAAAGGGCTTCTGAAGAAAAACGATTAAAAACAGAGAATAGTGAAGTGGAGTGAAAACTCCCCTTCACTATTCTTATTGTTCTTGCTTTAATGATAAAAAGATAGAGTTAAACTTTTCGAAAACTGTTATGCCTAGTGGTGTTAATCTATAAAGTTTCTGACGCCCACTTGTACTAAAGTCAACAAATCCTAATGCTTCAATCCAATTAAGAGCAAAATTTAATTCTCCACGACGTACCTTAGCACTTAGTGATAAGTCTTCTTTATTGTAGTCCTTTTCTGAAAGAGCTTGCATAATGAGTTTTGAACCGTTAGGTAGATTTGAACTCATATCTTTCAAATAAGGTTCCAAAGTTGAGTCTAAAGAATAATCAACATCAGTTTTAGACATTAAATTACACGCCCTTTATTTAGTAATATAGTATATCTATTATCACATATATTATATAAACAATAAATAGGTAAATTATTTCCAAAATAATCTAATTATAAAGTATTAGCGAGATTCATTAATGAAAGAATTGATTTAGTTTTAAATTTGAATAAAGAATGATTTTTGATTTTGAAAAATAATCAAAATGGATTATACTTACATTATAATCACATTATAATGTAAGTGGAAAGTAGGGGTTAAGGTGCATCATTTTTTTGATCCTTCAATAGAGCCTATTGTAACAACTGATATTGATAATAATATTTTATACGTGCGAACTTATGGTTTAAGTCAATATGGATATCCTGATATCATTATGGACCAAAATACTGATTATTATGAGGATATATTTTATTTTATAATAGATCGAATTTTTAGTCTTGATTTTGATATTAGCAGCACTTGGAGTATTAAAGGAAAATTATTCAAGTTGATGCTTAATCAAGAAGGACTAGCTAAAATTATTTTTCCAGAAGTTCAGGATGTGAATATATTAACTATTCTTAACCCAATTAATGGAGAACCATACAAGTACCTATCTTTTGGAATAACAGAACTATATGATCTTCCCGAAGTTGAGATTTCTGCAGATACAGTTTATGGTAAAGAGATACTCGCATTTTTAATAGAAGAAGTAAAAGAAGGATGGATTATCGATGAAGAATCAATTATTATTTTTGAGGAATCGCAGTATTTAATCCAATTTATTAATGATCGTCTTGGTAAGAGGTTATTAAAGATATCACTTTCAGTAAGAAATGAAAGAGTAACTTCTATTAACAAATTTAGGAACTATATTCGAATGGGAGATATAAAGAGAATCAAATAAAACACTTCTATTTTTCAATACAATATAGTAGTATACTAATATATAAATATACTAATTAATCAATATATTAGAAAAAGAAAGCAAGAAAGGAGTAGTAGGTTGGCAAATGAACAATTAATTAGAGATTTGGATTTTATATTAACTCATCCGTCTTGCAACGTAGATAATCTAAACTCGTTTTATAATAATTGTCTTTACACATACGAGACTGTACCACTCATTGTGATCGTTGATCATCTAAGAAAAGAAAAACCGAAAATGTTATTTGAATGGTCAAAAAGAAACGAAATTATTCATAAAGTAATAGAAGATATGGAAATAAGGCTAAATGAATTTGTAGATGTTACAAATGAAAAAATAGTAATAAAAGCAGACCTCAGAACTTTGAATGCCATAAATGGATATTATAGATTACCATGGAGAAGTGATTTTGATGAAGATAGAATTAACTTATGTTTTAAACGAAAAGATCTAAAAGTGATATGTGATTTTTTTGGGGAGATGGATTTAGTAGGAATGAGTAAACCGGAAAAATCTGAATACATTCTGTATTTGAAAATTAAGGAGGAACATGCATGAATAATATTTTAAATACTAATCCCATTATGGAATATAAAACCTCACTAAAAAGAAAGCTGATCCATCAGGGGCTTGTAACTAGTGTGGAAACTCATTCTCCTTTTGGAAACAAAATGCAATGCGCAATTATTGAATTAAATAACGGATTGAAAGGTATGATACACGAAGACCAATTTGATACTCATAAATATCGTTCGTTGGTAGGCTTTATCGATCATAAAATAGATTTCATGGTATTAGATGTAGCTAAACAAGAGCTGGATCCGAACAACTTCAAGGTTTTTAATGACGAGAAGGGAATTGTTTTACTTTCACGGATACAAGCACTTGAGGAGCTGCAAGAGGAATTTTGGGATTCGGTTGATGTTAATCATGTTTGTCCAGCGGTCGTTTCTGGGTTCGAAGAGCAACGACTCTATGTGATGATAAAAGGCGTTTCATGTGTACTACCGATACAAGATTATGAGTATGACTGGACACCTTCAGGACGCAACCTGATTCCTCTGGGAACACAATTAACTGTAAAAATCAAAAAAATTGATCGTGAATCAAAACAAGTTACTGTAACAAGAAAAGAATTATTGGAAGATCCGTGGGATCATATTCATGAACACTTTACAAAAGGTGATTTTTACAAAGGTATTATAACGAGTGTTGTAGAAAATGTAGGGGTTTTCGTAAAACTTGCCCCTGGAGTTGAATCACTTGCATGGTTCCCAGAGCGAGCACCAAAGGGTTCATTGATAGGGAAGGTTGTCTCAGTTTGTGTCCGTAACATTGCACCTGAAGGCAAACGAATGCGTAGTAAAATAACGAGTTTTCCACATGAAATTTACTAGGGTGGTGTACGATGGAATATCATGTCTCACCTCTTATTAAGTCACTTGAACCAGGAGTACAAACCAAACCTATGTTAGATGACCCTTATGCATTTGTTAATAATCTTGAACCTTTAACTCGGCATGATTACTCTTACATACTTAAAAAAATAGAGCAGGGTTGGATTACCGATCGTGATATTGAGATAGTTAAGTTTATCTTTGTTCATAGATGGGTAACTTTATCTCAAATTTCAAGGATATTCTTTCCTGAAACTAATCGAGAAGGAACTGTTAGAAACAGGGTACAAAAATTATTGAAATATGGCTTAATAAGAAAAATTGAGTGGACAAGTTATAGCAATCCAAAAGAAAATAAGCCGATTTTATATGAGCTTGGAGCAAGTGGTGCTGATATACTGAAATTGCGATATGGTGCATTTTTAGGACATCGTGACCCACGTATGCCTAAACCAATAACAATGTTATTTCGTATGAAGTACATTACTATCAATGAATTTTTTATTCAATTGAGAGAATGTTTCGTTGTTAATCACTTTGAGTTTCATCCAATTTTAACTATTAAAGAAGATCAACAAATCCCATCTGCAAAATTTACTTTGAAAAATCCTAATAATGTAGATATGTCTTTTTACTTAATCTGTCACCGTGATGATGAAAAGTGGTTGAAGACGATTAGGTTTCAAGCCCAGTTTTACAAAGAATACTTTAACACTGTTGAGAAAGATACACTCTTAGTTATTGTGGTATCAACTTCAGACAAAGCAGAACTTGCTAGTAAAATATTAGATCAAGAAGGTATTCTTAAGCGCACATGGTTTGTAACAGATGATGATTTATACAATAATCAGATAAGTATGACACAGGGATTCTTTACGTATATTGATGGAAGAAAATTATACTATGATCTTAAATAATCTTATTAGTATATTAGATTATTAACATAATAACTAATCACTAATATACTATTGAGATATGCAAAAGGAGGTCAAGTAATTAAAAATGAATCGAATATTTTTGGCATCTCCGGATCGGGATGAATCTGAATGGTTTTCTGATGAATTGAAAGAATTTGGGCGGATTGTACGTACAATTGATTCACTCGATTTCTTTGTTCCGCAATGGGAATCAGTGGAGGCAAATGTCGTAATTTTTATGGAAAGTATTATTCATTCAGAAGAATCATTTCTTAAATTAATTAAGAAGATAAGACTGGATAGTCCAGAAACGACCGTTGCTTTTATCTTTCACCGTGACGAGGACGATTTCATCGGAATCCTAAATAATCACGGGGTGAATTGCGTCTCCTATTTGGATTTAGAACCAGGTGTAATTGAAACTCGACTTTCAGGAATTACTGTGCTGCCATACAACATGCCTTCGAATGATCCAACTGTAACGAGTGTTAGCACTATACAAGAAGAATATTCCACTGAAAGTGCTATCACTAACGAGGTGGAACAAAAAGAAAATGATGAATGGCCATCCGACGATAAGAGTGATCAGATTGCATTTTCGGACCAACATCAAACATCTGTAATAGCTGAAACAAAAAGTGAATTAAGTCGTCAAATTAATTCAGTAAGTTCAAAATTGTTCAGTATTATTGAAAACAAAAAATTGGAAATACAAGAACGAAAGAATACATCCGTAGTCGATTTGGTAAAGCCAGATGACCTAGATTATGAACCTGTCACTAGGAACATTAACAAAAAGAAAAGAATAGATCGCTTTGTAGGGACCGCAATAATTGCAGTAACTGGTACTGAAAAAGGTGTAGGCACAACACATACTTCTATTATGATCGCTAATTATTTATCTAGGTTAAATTATCAGGTTGCTATCGTTGAAGCGAATGAATCTAATGATTTTGTCGAAATTGAAGCCTCATATGAAGGTTTTGACAACTCAAATATGATACGGTCGTCTCTCTTTAATATAAATGGCGTGAAGTACATCAAGAACGTAGAAGAATTAAATATGGCACACCATCTCGCAGGGAATTACTCCTTTATTATTCTTGATCTAGGGTGTTTCGAAACCACAAACTGGTATGACGAATTCTTGCGTGCGAGTATAACCATAGTAGTTGGCTCTGGAAGTGAGTGGAAACAAAAAAACGTATATCGTTTTTTTAGAGAACAGATACATCACGATCAGAGTAAGTGGAAAGTATGCATACCATTTGCCAATAAACAAACGGTAGGTGATATAAAAAAGAAACTTCCAAAAAGAAAGGTCATTGGAATACCCTTCAATGGCGATCCGTATGAAGAGAGTGATGAAATCGATGCGGTTTTGGAGGATGTACTGAAATTAAACCAACATGCGAGGTTAAATTATCTGAAGAAAAAAATGCAAGCAATATTTCGCTGATTAAATCAATTTGAAAGAAGGTAGCCGAGTGTCAAAAATAAGACAGCGCACTAAAAATTTGATTTATGCTGGGCTTGTAGGAGTTCTTGTTACAGCTATTATTTCCGTATCTCTTGGTATTTATAGTTATTCAAGGTGGTCTAAAGAAAAAAATGAAATACGAGCTGATTATCAACAAAAACTTAAAGAAGCAGAAAAAATTAAATTAGAACAGATGAAAGATAGAAAAAAAGTGCTTTTATCAAAACAAGATATAAAAGCTGGCGAAACGCTTACTACAGATCAATTCATGTCAGTAGAACTTCTTGTAGATCAAGTACCGGCAAACATAATTATTGATCCAAAGCAATTAGATGGGAAGGTTACAAAAATTGACATAAGTAAAAATGGAACAGTTATTCCATCTATGTTATTTGAGAATGGTATTACACCTAAAGACTTGAGAAAAACAGAATATAAGGAAATAATTCTCCCTTCAAAATTAAAGAAAGATGATTATGTGGACATTAGGATTAATTTCCCAACTGGACAAGATTATATTGTCGTAGGTAAGAAAAAAACTGAGGAAGTATCAAATGGAACCATCTGGTTTGATATAAGTGAACAAGAAATTTTAAGCATATCCAGTGCAATAGTAGATGCATATTTAAACGATGCAAAAATTTATGCGTTAGTATACGTCGATCCATATATGCAAGATGCTCCAAAAGTTAATTATCCAATTAATCAAAAAGTGTTAGATCTGATCTTAACGAATCCTAATGTACTATTTGATGCCAAAACTATATTGAGTAGAAATGCACGTAAGGCTTTAGAGGGCGATCTAAATACAATGACGGCAGAGCAAAAACAAAAAATATCCAATGTTCGATCCGCTGAAACACAACAGAATTTCACAAATAACTCTCAAGGTGATTCGTATCCTAAAACTGAGGATAGTATTTATCCAACAGAGGGAAGTGGGACAGGAAACATATTACCGCCTTCTTTACCAGAAGGGCAGCAAACAATCACAGAAGTCGATTCAGAGAAAGGTACTTCCCAGATAAACGAGACGAAGCCTGTAAGTAAAAATGATACACAGAATAAAGAACTTGATATCTATAAAGAATCTGTGGGCTCTTCGGTTCAACCGTAATGGAGGAAAATACATGAAAAAAATTCTGTTTATTGGTGCAGCAGACAAGTCAGATCTACTATTATCGATCTGCAAAGTTTTAGCTAGTTCAGGAAGTAGGGTCTTGTTAGTTGATGGTACTGTCGGTAAGAAACTAAGGTATTCGATTAACCATTTTAAAGACGACCAAGCTGTTATTGAGTTTGAAGGATTTGATGTCTCATTGAGCTTCGGGAATATTTCAGAGGTTGAAGGATATCTAAATGAACAAGACCAAAATGAACAGTATGATACTTTAATTGTAGATACAGATGCAAATGATTTTTTAACATATGCGGATTATAAAAACGCTAATATGCGAATTATCGTCACTTCATATGAAAAATATTGTATGGATCAAAATGAAGTTATTATCTCAAGTATCTATTCCACAGATGATAAACCAGGGCAAGTTGAAGTAGATAGAATTATTGTTAACTCAGTTGAGTGTGGTATTGATGAAGACTATCTAAATATGCAACTTGCTAATTACTACATTATTTGGCCAGAGGAATCATTTTATTTACCTTTTGATGAAGTAAATTATGCAATAAAAATTCGAAATCAGCATAATAAACGAATTAATTTTAAAAGAGTGTCAAGGGCGTACCTATCAGTTATAGGTGAGATATCACAAAAAATATTAGATTGTGATAAAAAAACTGTGAAAACGGCAATAAAGCTAGCCCAAAGGAGAGGATAAGAATGGGTAAATGTATTTCGTTTTGGGGGCCTTTAAGTGGTCAAGCTGCTACTACCAGTAATGTCCTTGCAGTCGGGACTTTATTAGGTGCGGAGTATACAACAAAAAAAACTTTAGTTACACATACACATTTAATGAATTCGACACTTGAACATGGTTATTTCAAAAAGGATTCGTTTACTAAAAGTAATCTCATTAATTTTAATGATTTCGGATTAGATGCTTTAGCCAGACATGCATCTAGTAAAAAATTGGAACCAGCAATGATACAAGATTATACTCATCACGTTTTGAACAAACTTGATATCCTTTTCGGTACTAAAAAGAATGAGGAGTCAGCAGAGGAGTTGAACGGACTCCTCAAGAATATTTTTGAAAACTGTAGTAGAGAGTACGATCTAACATTGATAGATGTAATCAGTGGTACAGAAAATCCGTCTACTAATACTGTTCTTCAAAATTCAGATCTAATAGTCGTTTGTTTAAATCAAAACGTAACTCTTCTTGATCGATTCTTTATTGAGAAAGAATGGAATCAGATTCTCAGAGAAGTTCCGGTTGTTATTATGCTAGGCCAGTATGACCGGGACTCGCATTTAACAATTGGTAATATTGTAAGAAAGTATAAGTATAAAGGACCGGTATATGCCTTACCTAGATGTAGTAATTTTATGGATGCTTATAATGAGAGTTCTGTTGCTGAATTCTACATGCGAAATCGCAACATAGATCGACGAGACGGTGATTATTTCTTTTTCGAAGAAACTAGACGTATGACTAAGGGAATTCTTAATCATTTGGGTCTAAATGTAAAATCGCAAAGTGATCAGGGGGCATGATTTCATTGGATGCACCGCTAGTAATAAATCTTATTTTAATACTAATTATTCTTCTCGTCGGAGCTACGATTATCTACCTTAAATATACAGATGAGAGAAAGCCTGAAAAGGTACCGGACGTAGATGAAGATTTATTTTCTCTTGCTGCAATTAAGGATTGGATCAAAGAGACAATGAACGAAATTACCAACAGTAACTTATACGATTTGGGTTTGAATGAAGAAGAGTATAGGCGACGAGCTAATAAGAGAGCAAAATTAAAGCAAGCTTTAAAGGAATGTGCTCATGGCGACATCCAACAAAAAATGTATGTAAAAGGATATTTATATGATCTTCTAGATCAATCCTACGGATTTACTGAAGAAAATATAAATTTAGTTTTGCCCTTCAATGAACCACAATTACTAACTTTACAGGATAAGTTTGAATGTCTGCTTTATATATTGAAAAAAAAGAAAAAATATAATGCACTATCATTTCTAATCAAAAAATATAACTTGGCGGATTTAAAATTTATTATCGAGGACGGAAATACTGCTTCTTATATTATAACGCCCCAAGAAATTGAAGTAGCGTACCAGAAAGAAGTGAAGGGGTTAAACTTCGAAGATAAAAAACGAATTATTGTACAAAGGGTCTATCAGGAATATAAAGGATTTGGAGTCATAGATGAGATTCGCGATATGAATATTGATGGTGTAAGTGGTGGTGTTAATGGAATACCGGCATCTTCACTTGATCTTGGAGAGGATGGAGATATATACACTGAACAGATGATAGGAGTAAAGACTCCTAATGATTACGACAGTGTATGGATATTTGATAAAGGAAAGTCTATATATTTATCCTTTTTATCGTTTGGTTCAGAACAAGAGCTTAAGAGAGTCGCCAATAATATTTACAAATATAACAACCCTGGTCAACTAACTGAAACAAACGGATTCAAGGTTAATGAAATGAAGGACGGTTCACGGGTAGTAGTAGTGAGACCTAACTTTTCAGAGTCGTATGCCTTTTTTGTTCGAAAGTTTGATATTCCGAATGCTAATCTAGATTCGTTATTCCCTACAGAGATGGTAGGGAACTCTGCAATAGTAAAAATAATGTTGATCTTATTAATGAAGGGTAGAAGAGTAACTGCTATAACAGGACCTCAGGCAGCCGGTAAAACTACGCTGATGATGGCAATGTGTAAGTACATTGCTGGGACAATGAATATACGCGTTCACGAGTTAGCATTTGAATTACACCTAAGAAAAGTCTTTCCATGGCGGAATATCTTAACGTTTCGTGAAACAGAGACAATCACTTCTCAACAAGGTTTAGACCTTGGAAAGAAAACAGATGGATCAGTAAGCATTGTGGGTGAGGTAGCTGAAATGAAGACAGCTTCGCATGTAATACAAACATCTGAAGTGGGTAGTGAATTCACTGTATTTTCTGCACACCCTAATACTCTTGTGGCTCTAGTTAACTATATGAGTAATGCGTTAGTGAAAATTGATGGATTTTCTAATTCTAAAGCAGAAGAACAAGTTGTTAATGTATTAAAAATGAATATTCATTTGCGGCGTAAACAAAATGGATTCCGGCACCTTGATCGGATTACTGAGATAATTCCTTTAACTGAGAAGGTAGATTATGATTCCGGTTACCAAGATGCAGTAACCTTTCCTGAGATGTTTAAAGAATTTGTCAAAAATTTCACAGAATATGCTAGAAGATCCACGGATCGTAAGACATATGAATATCGAGACATAATTAGGTATGAAGATGGGAATTACGTATTGGTGAATAAGATTTCAGAGAAGAATATTACAGAAATGAAGGAAAATATGACCGAACCTGAAATCGTTATATTCAATGAGTTTTTAACGCTTTTTGATAATTGTGATAATAACGATTTAGAATCAACAACTATTCAGTTGCTTGATAGCCTAAGGGGGGCAAAGAGATGATCAAGTTATTGATTATAATCCTTCTTAGTTCAATTATATTGAGTGGATTATTCTTGTTCTATCAAATTTACTCTCAAAAAAAACGCATGAAGCAGCAAAGAGCATCAAATGTAAATGAATTGGTCGGTACGAGATTAAAAAAAAATAGAAAGCAAAAGCTCTATCAATTTTATCAAAAATCATATATCTATGCAGTACGGATACCATTAATCCAACGATATGTAATGAAGATACGTAAAAGACTCTCTTCTATTCATACTTATGATGAATTAACGATTCGAAAAGAGTCTATGCGAATTACACTATTAGCACTTGGTGGATTAAGTTTTTCAGTTCTATTACTTTCTCTAATTGGTAATGATTTAACTTTTACATTCTTTGTCCTATTAGGTGCGGTTGTAGTAAATGGTACCTTAATTGATAATTTTGTGAATAAGGTTTCAGATCGTCTGCTGTATCAACAGACGGAATTAATAGAGGATACAAGGCATCAATATAACCAACACAAAATGGTAGATGAGGCCATATTAGGCGCAGCAGAGGTATCCAAGTATGAAATCTCTACTCATGCTAGAAAAATTCATGAAACTATCACTTCCACAAAACCAGAGGAGAAACTTCAAGCGTACTATGATGTTGCCCCAAACCGTTTTCTGAAGGTATTCGCAGGGATTTCATTTCTTGTAAAAGAGTATGGAGATAAGAACTTGAATGATAAGGGTTCTATGTATCTTAGTACATTAGATCGCTTAAAAGGAGAAATATTAGAGGAAATACTTTACCGTAAGAAATTAAGATACTATCTGAACAGTCTGTCCATTATGGCAATTGTACCTGTATTTTTTTTGAAACCGATAGAAATATGGGCTAATAAGATGTTCCCTTCGATGGACGAATTCTATACCAGTAAATTGGGATACATTATTAAAATTATTATTTTTATGGTTATATTACTTTCCTATGTTTTATTGAAGAAGATACAAGATAATGAAGATGAAAATTTCCCACATCCTTCCAAACATCGTTTGTTGAAAAGGTTATATAAAAAACGACCTATAAAGATTGTAATAGACAAGCTCGTGCCTGATCAACATACAAAAAAATACTTTGATTTAGACAAGCTTCTGAAAGATACAAACCAATCGCTAACTATGGAATCGTTTTTTCTTCAAAGGATAATATCATTTTTAGTAGTAATGTTGATTTCAATTTCCTTATTCATGTATATGCATACTATCACGATCAATCATACATTTACTTCCTACTCTCTATTTAGGGACACAATGACAATTGGAAAAATGAGTCCTGAGGAAGAGAAGAAATTAGGAGAAGTGAATGAATTTGATAGAAGTATTATTGTTCAATTAAAGGGGGTGAGAGAAAACGTTAAGGACGATGTAGCAGTTCTTGTTAACAGAGATCTTGGTAAAGGTTCTGATAGTGAGGAAATAATACAAACGACAAATCGAATCACAGAAAAAATAGTCAGTATTAACAAAGAGTATTTTAAATGGTGGGAGTTGCTATTAAGTATTGGCATGGGTGTTCTAGCTTACAACGTTCCCATATGGTTACTTCAATTTCAGAGGCGGATGCGTGAAATGCAGATGAAGATTGAAGTGAATCAAATGCATACTATCATTGGGATGTTAAGTGAATTTGAAAGGGTTTCTGTAGAAACAATTCTTGAATGGATGGAGAGATTTTCATTCATTTTTAGAACACCATTGAAAAAGTGTTTGCTTAACTTTGAAAGTGGATCCATGGAGGCGTTGCAGGAGTTGGTCATAGAGGCACCTTTTCCTTCTTTTGTTAGAACGATCGAGAGACTCCAAAATGCGTTGGAACGAATACCGGTTAAGGAAGCTTTTGCTGATCTAGAAACTGATCGAAATTACTATTTAGAAGATAGAAAACAAGAAAACGAGAAGATAATAAACAAAAAAGCAAACTGGGGGAGAATGCTAGGATTTGCTCCTATGAATGCGGTCGTATTTTTGTATCTTGTATTTCCATTTATCTATGTAAGCATCATCAGTAGTAGTGCCGTTTACGAACAATTAAACAAAACTATTTAATTAAAGGGAGCGAAATTATTATGGCAGCAGTAGGAGATAATTCATCGGATGGATTAAAATTTGGAGCAGGTTTATTTTTAACAATTGCATTTATTACGACGTGTGCGCTCGTATTCTTTATTTCACAGGATGGTGCAAAAATGGCTACAAAGAAATTTTCAACACTCAATACTGAACTTTCTCAATCTGAATTCTCATCGTATGAAAACTCAACAGTATCAGGCAGTCAAGTTCTAAATGCAATTCGAAAGTACACTGGAACAAACTCTGAATTTGGTGTATCAGTTAAAACAGGGAAGGCTGTAGGAAAGGTTTGGTATGGCCGTTCGGTAAACGACTCTGTAGCTACAGGTTCAACTGGCTTTGGTTCAATTATTGGTGCAGGTACCGGCTCGATCACAGTAGCTAATGACGAGACTCAGACTAATTATATTAATCCAAACGGTTCGTTCACAACACGTATCATTAAAGACGAAAATAATATGGTCCGAGGGATCATATTCGATCAAACGTCTTAGATTATTACAAGAAAATGATGTGTCCTGAAAGGGACACATCACCCATTGGGGGATTTTATTATGAAAAATAATTCATTTTCAATGATGATTTTCTACTTTTTCACAGCAACGTTTCTTGTTGCCTTAACTTTAGCTATTTATCAATTTACTAATACCTCAAATATTATTGATTCTTCTTATATTGCACAAAAAAAAACGGACCGAAATCAAGTTAGTGTTCTAAAAATAACAGATACATATTACGTTTCTGGAGCACAAGTCCTACAATCTATAAACTTAATTGAAGATATTGATTGTAACATTATCGTTGACGGGGTAGTATTCCCACCAAATTTAGATATAAAGAATACCAACGTTTCAGTTGTGAATTTGAAAAAAAACTATGTTCCATCGTACATACGTGATACGTCAGGATCGTTAAAACAAGTGATTTTTACCTCGCAGTAAAAGGAGGAAGACTAAGTGGTTAATTATTTTGGGAAATTCTTTTCTGTATTGTTGATTGTTTTACTTCTATATGTATGGCCAACCTCTGAATCTTTTGAAAGACAAGACGATATATCATATTTAACAGCATTTAAAGCAGTCACAATATTTGTGGATTCGGTACGAGATAAAGGCTATATAACACCGATAATGTATAACGATTTTGTTAAGCAACTTAATCTAACTGGAAATGAGTTTGATATTCAGTTGGAACACAATCATAAACGATATAATCCCGTGTATATAGATCCAGCAAATCAGGGAACGTTCCAAAATACGTTTAATGTCGATTTCGAAGGGTTTTATACCAATCAAATTATGCCAATTTTATTCCCAGTAAATAGTGTCGCTCCTAAAACAGATGAATCTCGTAAATACAAATTATCAGTGAGTGATTATTTTACAGTGAAAATTATGAATAAGAATAAAACGAATGCTGGGATTATACGTGATTTCTTGAATGGAAGTTCGTCATCTTCCAATACTCGCATTTATATCCCTTATGGGGGAATTGTAACTAATGAAGATTACTAATTTTGCTATTGCCTTTGTAACTATCTTGCTTCCATTTTTATTTATTAATAACACCAAGGTGAACACACAAAGACTAACCTCAGAATTAGAGATTAGGTATAACGCATCTGTGGATACAGCAGTTCGAGATGCAGCAAACGCATTAAACTTTAATATAATTCAGGAAAATGAAGCTCAATATGAGTCAAAAAAGAACATCAATGTAAATATTGGTCAGTCTATAAAGACGTTTTGGAATACCATGTACATTAATTTTGATGCGCAGAATGACAAGGTAGCACAAGGTGTATTACAACGTTATGTTCCTGCAGTCGTAATAGTCGGATATGACGGTTATCATTTATATACTATGGATAAATATCTTAATTCAAGTAATCAAAGTGAGACAAAACATGTATTACAACCCAAAAAACCATATGCCTATGTAGATGAACGTGGGAACTCCTTGTCATTTACACTGGACGACTTTGTCACCGCTTATGATAGTAGCACTAATACTTGGCACTATGGAAGACGGGCGGAGGTAGCAATTGAATGTCCTTCGATAGAATTACTACAGAATGCAGAGACATTTGATAATGTAAGAAGAAGTAAAATTGTTAGTTCTATTCAAAGTGACTTGCAATACTTTATCAATTACTATAACGAACATACAAAACGCTATGGGATCGCGTATACATTTACCTTACCAACAATTAGCCATGAGGAATGGAATAATACCATCGATGATGTTGGGGTACTAGCTTTTGTTCAAGGTGTCCCTGTAGGAAATACCACTTATAATCACTATGCATTGGGAGGAAGTCGAATAATTAAACGACCAGAGATTAAAGGGGCTATTGAGAACAGCACTGGGATTAAATATTATTTCAGGAATGTATGTCAAAATACATTTACTAGTTCTGATTATTCAATTAAAGAATCATTTGGGAGTGAGAAAGAAGCAGCGAGTGAAGGTTATTTTCCTTTAAGTTGCGAGAATCCCACACTCATTACTCATAAAAACTCCAAATAATATTGATCAAAATCATCAATGTATATTGATTGAATTAATCAATATATGTGGTAAAATTAGGTATAAGGTGGTGGTGAGCTTAATTATGATATACACAATGAAAATGCAACTTTTAGTAAATCAAGAACAACATGATCAGTTAGATGAAACAATGAAACGTTTTAATGAAATATGTAATTACATTAGCATTATTGCTTTTCAGACCAAAACTACCAAAAACAAAATAAAGCTACACAAAGAATGTTATTACAATGTTCGAGAAATTTATAAAGTCCCAGCTCAAATGGTAGTTCGAGCAATTGGTAAAGTTGTAGAAGGATATAAAGGAGTGGAAGGAAATAAAGGAGCACAGGAAGCGATAACCTTCGGTCCAAATGAATCTGTTGTGTATGATACCCGTTTGCTCGCAATTAAATGGATAGAAAGAGTATCTATTACTACTCTTAACGGTCGTGAAGAGATTCCCTTTCTTGTGAATAGATATCGTAAAGGGAGTTACGATAAACGAGTACCTGGACAAGCTGATCTTATAGTTGAGAACAACCAATTTTATCTTTTACTTATTGTGAGTTTCCCAGATATTCCGGACATTTCTTCGCTTGATTCTTTAGATGTCGAAGTTCTACTTAAATAGATTGAAAATAATAATGAAAAGGATGATAGAAATGGTAGTTAAAAGATTTATATACACAATGATAGCTGTCCTCTTAGTATGTACAGGGATGATGGGTACTACAAAAATTGCATTAGCAAGTGGGTTTTCAGATGTACCCGCTTCATTTTGGGCAAAGGAAGCGATTGACTCGGCAGTTGCTAAAGGATATTTCAAGGGGTTACCCGATGGAACATTCAAACCAAAAAACTCAGTCTCTCGTGCTGAATTCGCTGCTTTAATGGCACGTGTGTCAGACAACGCACAAATAGATGGTAAAGGTAAGGTTGCCGATCTAAAAGGTCATTGGAGTGAACAAGAAGTTAATATGGCGATTGCAAAGGGTATTATTGATGTGAAAGATTATGCAACTGGATTTAAACCGAATGCAGAGATCACCCGCTACGAAATGTCTAAATGGATGACTTCTGCTTTGGCTACGAAAGATGCGGATTATAAGAAGGCATTGTCGGATACAAAAGATACCGTTATTCCTATTGTCGAGTACTACAAGGGTGGTATCGTGAAGAGTCAATATCCTTATGTATCTGTTGCCCTTGGAACAGGATTGATTAGTGGTTATCCAGATGGCAAATTCGGATTGCAAGGTAAAGCAACGAGAGCTGAAGCAGCCACTATTCTGCTTAGATATGAAAGTGTACAGAAAAAGAAAGCAACCGATTTTGTGGGGTTGAATGAGCTTCGTGAGGTCGGACTTACTGGAACGAATGTTACTTCGTTTACTCCTTTCCGATATTCGAAAGAAGGAATGAGTTTCACTGATATTATCGGGAAAACTGTGAAGATGAGATATGATGTGGCGGATATTAAAGTGTACCGGATGATTGTCATGGATAGAGATAAAAATGCAATAAGTAAAAGTATTTACTCACCGATGTTTTATGATTTGGAAAGAGATCAGACAGATCGTTATACAGCTATGGTAGAAATGACTATTAAATCTAAAAAGGACGATTTAGGAGCAACAATGTTGATGAATGCTAACAGTGAGTATCTTGCTATTGGGTATGGTATCTCAGGAAATGCACCTGTGAAATATGGTGTTGAACATATGACGAACAATAACAGTAATAGCTATCTAATCAAAGACGTGGAACAGCGTTTATGGACTTCAAGCTCATTCAGTAAAGATAATAGTTCCCATGATGCAAAATTGGAGACGAAGGATGGTAGCAATATTCGCCTATCTATTCCTAGCTCTTCAAAATGAAGATCATATCGCATATGAACATAAAGAAACTAGTCGGATTCAGCATATTACTGACAATTGCACAGTTACTATGCGTTGGGATTGTTAGCGCTAATGTTGTAGAAACAGGCCCTAGACCAGACTTGTTGGAACCATCCTTAAAGGACCCTAAACCCGCGAAAATGCAACAAAAGATAATTCCAGTGGAATCAATGAAGAAATCTCATTTAGTAGCAACTTTGTATCAAAGTGATTCGAGAGAATGGTTTTATGATTTAGCTCCTATTCAGTATGGACCTTTTAAAAATCTCAGTACGCCCGAAGGGGATGTACCAGTAAAATTGGATGTTGAGGCGATCATTGAGGTTGATAGTCCCCTGTATGATCCTAGTGATGCTTTTCTAGAAAAGAGTGGAAAATTACATCCAGTTTCAAGAGTGCCCAATAAAAATCGTAAAATAAGATATGTTAAAACCTTGGATAGAGACATTGATGATATTCCTCCAAAGGTATCGAAATTTACTGATAAAAACGGGAATTTTTCAACCTTTATGAGTGTCGGCGGGAATACATCTGGTGTCCGAAAAGATTTTGGGAAGAAGACAAGTATGGCTTACTTTCTTGATTTGGAAATTTTATGGCAAGGTACACTTATCGAAACAAAAGAAATCGATGTTGTAGAAGATGCTGTGTTAAAGATAGGAGGAACCAAGCAAGAAAAAGCAACAGTGAAGACACAAAAATACGAAGGGGAAGAATGGGAAACAAAAGATGTGACATCGATAACGGATGAAATAACATGGAAATCTTCCAATGAGTTAGTTGCAACCGTATCTCCTAAAGGTGGATTAGTTACCGCCGTATCTAAAGGGAAAACGACGATAACTGCAACATGGACAGATAAATTTTACACGCTAATTGATTCCGCTACTATCACCGTAGGTGATGGTCCAACAGATCCAATCGATCCTGATCCTGTATTACCTGAATGTACAGTGCCAGCTCCAGGACAGTCCATAATTGGGAAATACATGGACCCGGTAGTAACAGCAATGATTCGTGCAGATGCTCGTGGCAGTGAACAGTTTGATGTTTTACAAGGTATTCCAACAACGGAAAGCCTATATGGGAATGTGTTTGCTAGAAACTACCTATACCAAGACGAATTTGTACAAATGACAGGCAGTTGTACCTTTACGGTATCAGTAAATAAGGAATACACATTGAAATGGGACCCGGGTAAGCCAGGGAAAGATTCGCAAGGTAAACCGATAACTGTACCAGATCCTCAGAGCGATACTGAGAGTAGAACCTATCAATATAAAATAGTTCGTCCGTATGCATTCTGGAAAATTAAGAACTTAGAAGTATACAAAATTGATCAAGCTAGTTTAGTAAATTATGCTCTCCCCAATGCAGGGATCATCATTCAACCAACTGGATATACCCCACCTTATTATTCGGCCTCAACAACGGGGAATTATTATCGGCCATCCCCACCTAGTGAAGTTCAAGCACCAGGGGAAATCAAAAGTGGAGGTAAATCAAGACCGAGTGTTCCAAATGATCAAGGGAGCTTACAAGGAGTAGCAGAAAAGGCAGTAGAAAAAATCGAAGTAGAGAATGATTCTTTAGATTTCAACGGACAAAAGATTATGAACAATCAACGAGTAAAAGAAACTGGACCCACACCAAGTCAAATTCCAGCACCACAGCCTATTGGTGAAAATGTGTTGTATAGTCCTGGTAATATGATCAGCAACACAAAGGTTAATAAAAAGGATACACCTAGTAGTGGCGTAATTAAATATGCACTAATGTCTGGGAATATTAACGGAGGATCGGATAAACAATTTGCTATCAATGGAATAAACACTATCACAGTACATACACCGGTTGTAGATTATTCATCCGTGACAGACGATCAGGAGCATAACCAAAAGACAATACCAAATTTCAGTCGTGCTGCTTTTATTTTGGACAGACCATTTTCAGTAACAATTCCGACAGTAGGACAACATCAAAGTTATAAAAACTATGGTTATAGAGATTATCGTAAATGGACAAAAGATCGACAGGTTCAATTTCCATTTGGTGTTCTATCCAGAAAAGATGACAATTCAAGTTATATTGCTCCAGGAACATGGGTATCGTTTCCTGATGGGGTAGATACGTTAACCTTTTATATGCCCGTTTGGATAGATGAAGGAGACTACAACGTTTATACAAGGGCTATAGCTGAGAATGCACCTGAAGGATTCACAACCGAAACAGATGCTAATATGAATTGGGTAAACCACGTGGCTACAAGAACAATAGAAGTTGAAGTTATAGGTAGAGTATATGATTTTCGGGTAACCGATATTGCGGATTATAATTGGGAGTCTGTTTTCCGAACTTCTACAGGAAGTAATATTTCTAACGGAAAGTTCTATCCAGTCGGTGAAAAGGGAATTGATGGTGATCCTAATGGAATTGTTTTCCCATACGAACTCCCAATCCGTCGTGGTAGCCATCCCAATCCAGAGTTTAAGAACATAGCCGTGAAAACAGGATATCACTTCAAATTTGATTTGAAGTCAAAAGGTAATATGTTTGGAACATATGATTCTATAAGAATCACACCAACGTTTACATTCGTTGATTTCAATGGGAATCGACAACCCGTTGACCTATATTACAACACTGAGAATCAACGTTTTATTAAAATTGGATCCACTGCTGATGTACAAAAGAGGTATGTAACATTAGATTCAAGACTAAGAAATATACCTCATGTTACTTTACAGAATACGGCTGAAACATTATATGATCTCTTTGCTAAATCTTCGGGATGGAGTATGAATAAAGCACAATATACTACCAGTTACTTAGCTGAAGCCCAAAAGAAGACGTATATAGGGGGGTACGATGTAGAACTTATAACTGCCCCGCTCCGGACGTTAATCGGTGGTTTTAATGTGCCTAACGGTGTACCCGCTGAGAGAAAGAGCGGTGCTGTGCAGCAATGGTATGGAGAGTATAGTTTACCTGCAGCTCCATATGTAGTTAAAAAAGGATTTAATATCGCGGAGTACGGACGTACCAATAAGCTAGATGATAAGTCTAGTATATTTCTTAAAAAAGGGTTTATTGTTGTGAATTTTGATATCGAGACTATCCAGAAAGGAGAACTCAATAAACCTCATTTACAGTACATTCATACGGGGATAGCTAAAGCGAATCAATGGAAGAGGGAAGGGTTTAACTATCAATTTACTGATCCTTATGGAATGAAAGTAAACTTATACGATGGAGATGTTGTATTCTACAACGCCGACAAATCCTCCTATGATGATTTCGGTCAAAGTGGTACTCACTAAAGAAAGTGTGAAATGTGGATACCGTCCGGCATACCGGACGGTATTTTTGTAGGTAAATAAGCAAGGAGGAGAATCGATGAATATATTTGAGCTATTTGCTGGCCAACGCGGTGACCTAATCTCATCAGTCATGATTATTGTATTATCAATAATCATGTGGGTAGTTTTTAGTAAGATGCCGAAGAGGAAGAAGTCCAAAGTCCATCTCAACATCTTGATTGCACTATTAATGACGGTTATCTATCATGTGACGATTATTATCGTATTTGGAGATACAATACGTAGTAATGTTCACATCAACCCGATTATTGGGGATTTGCTATTTTTCTATTTATATTTTGGATTGTACTTAATATCTAACGCGACAACATTAGTTAAGCAATTACTATTCTATTTGTTATCAGCCGGAATCGTCATTGGGGTATTGGTCTTTAATAACACCCTACTCTCAATAACAACCACTATAGTATCTACAATTGGAGCATGGTATTTCTTATCAGGCGTTGGAAACTTCAAAACCAGAACGAATTGGGTCTTGGGGGCATTAGGGACATCTAAAATTTTACTTCTTATGGATACGTTCAATTATGTAGAAACAGATTTATTTTCTATCGGTTCAACAGCCTTATTAATTGTTAGTTATACGATCATGCTAACTTTAATTGTCGAACATTTAATGAATATCATGCAGGGTACTTACGAGTCATCGATATCTGATGCGTTAACGGGCTTATACAACCGTAGATACTTTACTAAATGTATAAATCAATGTGTAAAAAAGGATCTGATCGCATCTACAATCTTTATTGATCTAGATAACTTTAAGCGACTTAATGATTCTCAAGGGCATGCAAAAGGCGATGAAGTCCTGAGGAAAGTTGCAACTATCATGTTGGAAGAAACAGAGGGAATTGGAATTGTAGGTAGATATGGTGGTGAGGAAATTGTAGCTTTGATTGTTGAACCGTCGATTGATATGGACGAGTTAACAGAAACAATACGTTCACGTGTCAAGAAGGAAGCATCATTCTTAACAAAGGAAGGAGAATATTTTGTTACAACTAGTATAGGGTACAGCACATATAGTTTGGGATGGTCTGCAGATGATTTTATTAAGATGTCAGATAAAGCATTGTATGTGGCTAAGGGCACAGGTAAAGACAAAGTAATTCAATATGGTTCAGAAGAATATCACGCTTATGAGGAACAGGAAATAAATAAACAAGATTTAGTTGAAGAAAAAAAATGAACGAGAAGGGGAAGTTGAATTGATTAATAAAACAGTTCTGGATGAAAGTCTACAAAATGGACATTACACAATTGTCCTTCAAAATATCAGAGAAAATGTACCTGAATCTGAAACGTATATCCCTATTATTGAAGCATTATTTACATGCCTGAAATTAAGGGATGTTGCTACAGCAGAACATTCTATTTTAATGGCTTATTATACAATTCAGCTTGCACGTATTCATGATATCGATAATGCAGATATGTATTTTATTGGTTCCCTAACACACGACATCGGTAAATTAGCAATGAGCGATTCTATCTTAAAAGGAAACAAACGACTCACTACAGAAGAAAGGAAATCATTGTCTCAGCATGCGATAGATGGGGAAGAGTTACTAAAAAAGCTGAATATGCCTCAATTAATTATTGAGATTGCAAGTATTCATCATGAACGTTATGACGGGAGCGGGTACCCTTTAGGATTAATAGGAAAGGAAATTCCTTTAAGTGGTCGTATTACTGCCATCACAGATACCTTTGCTACTTTAATTGGGGGAAGACCTTATCAGAAATCGAAAAATAAAGAAGAAGCGATGAGTGTAATGAAAGAAAACGAGCATTTATTCGATTCAGTTATTCTTAATAGCTTTAATGAACTCATTAATAGTAAACAACTTTCTTGCTTATTGCCGTAATGAAGTATCTAATAATTTG
>Ga0153923_100101_pt1 | contig 42009 bp, 38 predicted proteins | sample TSNJ007MetaG_FD_104682 | JGI IMG/M metagenome (GOLD analysis project Ga0153923, IMG submission 104682) | Attine ant fungus gardens microbial communities from New Jersey, USA - TSNJ007 MetaG | ecosystem: Host-associated > Fungi > Mycelium > Unclassified | place: USA: New Jersey, Brendon T. Byrne...
AGAAGAAAAAATATATTTTCAACATAAAATGACAAAACTTTTAATACTTTTGCAGGAGAATGTGGAGCAATAGCGAATTATATTTATTTGTTAAGAATTGAAGGTGGTTGAAGTGGCTAGCGGACACGGGAATATTCCGGAAGAAGTTATCGAAAGCGTGCTTGCACGTCATGATATTGTCGATACAGTCGGTAAGGTAGTCCATTTGTCCAAGCAGGGGAAATATTTATGGGGCCTCTGCCCGTTCCATTCGGAGAAAACCCCTTCCTTTACAGTTACCCCCGACCGGGGAGTATTTCATTGCTTTGGCTGCGGCATGGGTGGAAATGCCATCAAATTTAGGATGGAAATCGAAGGATTAACCTTCCCCGAAGCCGTCAAAATAATGGCTGAAGAAAGTGATATTCCCGTTCCTGAAGGTAAGGGAGGCCTAATGTCTCCTCCTGATCCGGAACGCGATCGGTTGATTCAAGCTTATGAATGGTCTGCAAAGTTTTATCATTACTTGCTGAAGAATACGGAACACGGCAAAGCCGCAATGGAGTATTTAAGAGCCCGGAACTTCAGCGATAAAATGATTGACCAGTTTCAGATCGGATATGCTCCGGACCGCTGGGATACTTTGCTACAATTTTTGGAGAAACGGAATTTTGACCTTGCTGAGATGGAGAAAGGTGGACTCTTGTCTGCCCGAGGTGAGGGTAAAGGCTATATAGACCGTTTCCGTGGTCGGATTATTTTTCCGATTGCGAACCGCACAGGCAAGGTGATTGCGTTTGCCGGAAGAATTTTTGGTGAAGGACAACCCAAGTATCTTAATTCTCCAGAGAGTAGATTGTTTAACAAAAGCCGGATTTTATACAATTTGCACCAGTCTAAAGCATCCATCCGCAAAACGCGGCAAATCGTCCTCTTTGAAGGATACGGAGATGTCATTTCGGCCTGGGAAGCAGGTGTGCATAACGGTGTAGCAACAATGGGAACATCTTTAACTGAAAGTCATGTAGCACTGATGAAGAGTCTGGCCGATGAAATTGTACTGTCTTATGACGGTGACCGGGCAGGACAAGCAGCTGCTATGAAGTCCATTCCAATGCTTGAAGGCAGTGGCTTGCGTGTAAAGATCGCCTTACTGCCAAGCGGACTCGATCCAGATGAATTCATCTCAATGCATGGTGGAGAAAGGTTTATGGATCAGGTTATTGATTCAGCGGTTTCATCCATAAAATTTAAGCTTATATATCTGAAAAAAAACCATATACTCCTAGAGGAAGATGGCAAAATTGCCTACGTCAAAGAAGCTTTGGAGGTCATTGCTTCGTTACATTCCTCGACAGAGAGAGAGGTTTACCTAAGGGAAATCGCTTCTGAGCTGGAACTTTCATATGATAGTTTGAAGCAGGATTGTAATTTACTTAGGGCATCGATGCAAAAAAACATCCCTGAAGGGGATAATAACGACAAAAGGTGGAATAATGGTAGGCATAAAAAAGGGCAAGTGCAGACACCAACTTTGCTGCCCGCTTATCATGTTGCGGAACGGCGTCTACTGTCCTTTATGATTCAGGACCCGGAAGCCGCCACGTATGTGGGCGAACGCCTCGGAGAAGATTTCAACATCGATGATCATGCGGCAATTGCCGCTTATCTATATGCCTATTACGCGCAAGGCAAACCACCCGGCATTAGTCGGTTTCTATCATCGCTTCAGGATGATCGTCTAGAGAAAACTGCTACATCAATTTCCATGATGGATACACCTCCAGACTGGAATATGCAGGTGCTGGATGATTGTATCCGTGAAGTACGGAAATACCCACTGCAGCGCAAGATGGATCAGAAGCGTGAAGAGATGATTCAGGCGGAAAAGTCAGGTGACTTTTTGCGTGCGGCACAAATAGCAAGTGAGATTATAGCCCTAGAGAGACAATGAAATGTTGACAGGATGTACCTAGGGAGGAGGGAGTCGAATTATGGCGAACGATCAGCATACTGAATTGGAAGCAGAATTTACTTTGGATCAGGTTAAGGATCAGCTTATTGAGCAAGGCAAGAAAAGATCATCATTGCTATACAAAGATATTATGGAGAAATTATCGCCGTTTGATCAAGACCCCGAGCAAATGGAGGAGTTCTATGAACAACTCAGTGATTTGGGGATTGAAGTTGTAAACGAGAACGATGAGGAGGTTAACAGCCTCCGGCCAAATGAGGACAATGAAGACAAAGAGGGCGATGAGTTCAGCTTTGATGATGATTTGTCACTGCCGCCAGGGATTAAGATTAATGACCCTGTCCGTATGTATCTAAAAGAAATTGGACGCGTTCCGCTGTTGTCGGCTGACGATGAAGTAGAGCTTGCTATGCGGATTAAGAATGGTGACGAGGAAGCTAAACGTCGTCTTGCGGAAGCGAATCTTCGTCTCGTAGTAAGTATTGCTAAACGTTATGTTGGACGCGGTATGCTGTTCCTTGATCTGATTCAGGAAGGTAACATGGGTCTGATCAAAGCGGTAGAGAAATTTGACCATAACAAAGGGTTCAAATTTAGTACGTATGCAACTTGGTGGATTCGTCAGGCTATTACCCGCGCGATTGCGGATCAGGCACGTACGATTCGTATTCCTGTACACATGGTCGAGACGATCAACAAGCTGATTCGTGTCTCTCGTCAATTACTGCAAGAACTGGGACGTGAACCTTCGCCAGAGGAAATTGCGGCTGAGATGGAGCTGACGGTTGAGAAAGTTAGAGAAATCATGAAGATTGCCCAAGAGCCAGTATCGCTCGAAACACCGATCGGTGAAGAAGACGATTCTCATCTGGGAGATTTCATTGAGGATCAGGAAGCCTTGGCTCCTGCGGATGCAGCAGCTTATGAACTGCTGAAGGAACAGCTGGAGGATGTACTGGACACGCTCACGGAGCGTGAAGAGAATGTACTTCGTCTGCGTTTTGGCCTAGATGATGGCCGGACGAGAACACTTGAAGAAGTAGGCAAAGTGTTCGGTGTTACCCGCGAACGGATTCGCCAGATTGAAGCTAAAGCATTGCGTAAGCTTCGTCACCCTAGCCGCAGTAAACGGCTTAAGGATTTCCTTGAATAGTATTTCATGAACTGGACCTTCTGCTGCTCAGTAGCAGGAGGTTCTTTTATTTGAATTACGACCCTAAAAGTGCTGACCCTGTGTATCTGGAAAGAAGGATGAGCCGGTGAATTTGGAAAAACGCGAAATTATTATAAAAGAGATTCAATATTGGAGAAACAACAGATTGCTACCAGAGCAATATTGCGACTTCTTAACCAACCTGTATGATGATGAAGCTGCGGCAAAGGATAGAAATCCGATTTCGCTGAAGAATCTACAGCAGGGAAACATCAAAATTTGGCTGTTTGGTTTTGGAATTATTTCCTTGATTTTCTTGATTAGTCTTTATTTTAGCGTTTTTCCCTGGCCTTTGCAACTTGCAACAGCACTATCCGTATTAATTATTTGTTATGGATACTCAGCGGTTTACAGGACCCGAAATCATGTTATTAGTCTTATCCTGGCGGGGCTGGGCAGTGTGTTATCGCTTGGTTTTGGGCTATGGCTGATTGCTTTGCATGATCTTGATCCTCAGCTCTGGAGACCGATTCTGATTGGGGCTTGCGGCTTGTTATGGTGTATTCTGGGATTTGTGCTCCGTATAGGCTTGCTGCAGTATTGCGGTTATGCTTTTTGGGCCTTATTATATGCGGGATTCTTCGGTGGAAAACGCCCTGAGGCTTCGATGCTAGAGCTTGAGCTCTTATGGCTTCCACTCTGTGTAATGATGGTGTGGCTGAGCTGGCTATTACATCACAAAGTTAAAGGCGTTGCCAGTGTTTTTTTTGCAGTGGGAGTATCACTATGGATGATGCCGGAACTCGATGCTCTTTTATTGAGGCAGGATTATCCACAGTGGATTTCGTTTATGCTAATTCTAAAAATTGCGGTAGGCTTGGTCCTGCTGTTCTTGTTTCGAAAAAAATGGATAACGTGGGTGGCAATATGAACAGTGTGAAATTATCAGATCGACTTCAGCAATTGCTGGAACAAATTCCGCAAGGAAGCAGGTTGGCAGACATCGGCTCTGATCATGCTCTGCTTCCTGTGGCTGCTGTAGAAAGCGGTAAGGCTGTATTCGCAGTAGCAGGTGAGGTAAACCCGGGTCCCTTTGATGCTGCTTGTAAGGGCGTTGCAGAGGCCGGACTAGGGAAGGTAATCTCGGTGCGTCGAGGAGATGGCCTTGAGGTACTGGAACCTGGTGAAGTTAATTGTATCACGATCGCTGGCATGGGAGGGGCTTTAATTGCATCGATTTTAGACCGTGGTCAGAGTCAAGGCAAGCTAAAGGATGTTACAACACTGGTACTTCAACCGAATGTGGGCGAGGATATTTTGCGCCGCTGGCTGTTAAATAATGAATGGGTTCTTACCTCTGAAAGTATTCTGGAAGAAGACGGCAAGTTATATGAAGTATTAACAGCTGTTCCAGAGGATACTAATGCTGGAATTACGAATGCCAATGTATATCGTGAGGTAACGCTAGGTAATTCTGCTATGGTTCGTGGTCAGGATACCTTGCTGCAGATGGGGCCTTTTCTGATCCAAGCACCGAATGAAGTGTTTTTTGCCAAGTGGCAGGGAGAGATTCAGAAATTGGAAGGCATCCTGACATCATTGTCACGTTCAGAACTCGAATCTGCGGAGAATAAACGGAAATTAATTCGAGAACAGATCAAGGAGATAACGGAGGTGCTGCAATGCTTGCCAAAGGACAAACAGTAATTCAATATATGGAGCAGCTGGCTCCAAAGCATTTAGCTGAAGATTGGGACAAAGTCGGTCTGCAACTAGGTTCCTTACAGAAAGAAATAACCAATGTGCTGGTTGCACTGGATGTTAATGATGAAGTCGTCGAAGAGGCAATTCGTCTCGGCTGTAATCTAATCATTGCCCACCATGCGATTATTTTTCGTCCTCTGCAAGGGATTCAAACAGACACTCCAATGGGCCGAATGTATGAAAAATTGATTAAAAATGACATCGCGGTTTACATCAGTCACACTAATTTGGATGTTACCGAAGGTGGAATGAACGATTGGATGGCGGAAGCACTTGGCATAGAAAAAGGAGTGCCTATCAAAGACATTCATTCAGAGCAATTGTCAAAGCTGGTTGTGTTTGTGCCGAAGGATCATCATCAGAAGGTACTGGATGCCATTTTGAATGCAGGAGCAGGGGCAATCGGCAACTATAGTCATTGTAGCTTCAATATCGAGGGATACGGGACTTTTATTCCGGGAGAAGGCACAGATCCTTATATCGGGGAAAAAGGGAAGCTGGAGCGTGCTGAGGAGATCCGTATTGAGACAATCGTGCCACACAGTATCCGCAATAAAGTGGTACAGGCTATGCTCAAGGCTCATCCTTATGAAGAGGTTGCCTATGATTTGTACACGATGGATCTTAAAGGCCGCAGTTTAGGGCTTGGGCGGGTTGGAAAGCTCAAAGAGCCTACCACACTTGGGCAATTCGTTGAGACGGTAAAAAAAGGTCTGAAAGTTGACCATGTACGTGTTGTGGGTGATTTGGATCGTCCAATTCGTAAAGCGGCTGTTCTCGGCGGTTCGGGTGGAAAGTATTATAACAGTGCTATTTTCCGCGGTGCGGATGTGTTGGTTACGGGAGATCTTGATTACCATACAGCACAGGATGCCGTGCTCGCTGGGATCACTCTGATTGATCCAGGACATAATGCAGAGAAGATCATGAAAGAGAAAGTAGCAGAGTGGATGACTGGGAAACTGGTGGAGCATAAGTACGATACAGCTGTACATGCTTCGCAGGTGAATACGGAGCCATTTAAGTTCCTATAAAATTGCCATTTAATAATGCTTGTGCCAGACATGTGATGTCTGTATAATATATAATGTTGTTCGGAAAGTTTGACAGACAATCGCCGGTGACGTGAAGACGTCACGGGAGGAAAGTCCGGGCTCCATAAGGCAGGATGCTGGATAACGTCCAGTCGGCGCGAGTCGAAGGATAGTGCCACAGAAATGGACCGCCGATGGCCGCCTTAGGGCGGCACAGGCAAGGATGGAACCGAGGTGTAAGAGACCCCGAGGAACGCTGGTGACTTCGTTCCTGGTAAACCCCATCTGGAGCAAGACCTAATGAGACGCAGCAGATTCCTTTATTGGAATAGGCAGCCTTAGCCTGAGGCGCGTCTAGGTTGGTCGCTGGAGCTGTGCAGTAATGTACGGCCTAGATAGATGATTGTCGCTTATGGTGGGAGGGTAGTTCCCGATTGAACCACGACGAGCACAGAACCCGGCTTACGGCAAACTTTCCTAACTGCAACGTTATGATAACAACAACAACCATACAAGCGGCGGCGTATCTCGGGAAACCGGATCACGTCGCTTTTTTAAAATATAAGAAAGTATAAGTTTCACTTTATACATTATCCTTATATTTCTCGCAACGCTTACCATCCTTATAAAGACGCCGAAGGTGTTTATGCTCGTGGCAAGAAGATATGTAGAAAGTGGGAAACGTGTAGCATGGGTAATTATCAGATTTGCGGGTTCTGCGGACATTTATATGAACGAAACAATAAGAGGATGTGCAATAGTTGTGATGAGATGTATCAGAGAATCAGGCGTATCGTAGAGACTTCACCCGACACGATGGTATTAAATATATCCCTTCAAACAGGGGTAAGTGTCAGTCGAATCATGTCTTTCGTTGAAAATGGATATTTTAGGCTCAATAAAGATAGCATAGAAGTATCTAAGAAATAAATTACTCTAAGCATGGCTGAGAAATAAAAAAAACCCGGCTTACTCATCCCACAAAGGATGAAGAAGCCGGGTTTTTTAGCATGATTACGATTGAACGGAGGGTTGACTCTCCCGCCATTGTACCAATGCCTTCTCCAGACGCTGAACAGCAACGGGTACAAGCTCAGGTGGCGTATGTGTGAAATTCAGACGCATCTTATTCTTAAGGGGCTGTGATGAATAGAACACTTCACCTGGAACAAAAGCAACACCGTTCTCTACTGCTAGAGGAAGTAATTCCTTCGTGTTGATCTCTTGGGAAAGCGTTAGCCATAGGAACATACCGCCTCGTGGCTCCAGTAAATGTGCTCCTTCCCAGTTCTGTGATCGGATTTCCGCGGATAAGAGCTTCATTCGAGAATAATATTCTCGTGAGATGACACGGATATGCTGCTCAATATCGAAATGCAGCAGCAGTTCATCTAAAGCGCGCTGGTCAATGGTGCTAGAATGCAGATCAGCTGCTTGTTTTGCCTTCGCGATGGTCTTGATTAGATTAGAATCGCCGATAATCCAGCCGGTACGCAGGGCAGGGGCTACGATTTTGGAAAAAGTTCCAGTGTAAGCGACACAATAATCGCCACCATAACTTCTGTCGATGGACGCTAGTGAGGGTGGATAAAGATCTTTATTCTCCTCAAAGATTATTTCACCGTAGGGATTATCCTCCAAGATAAGAACATTGTAGCGGCGGCAAATTTCCACCACTTTCTCACGGCGTTCCTTACTCCAGGTTGCTCCTGAAGGATTGTTGAAGGTCGGAACTGCATATAGGAGTTTGGGCCGTAATTTTTGTATTTGATCTTCCAGGTGATCAGGCAAAATGCCTTGCTCGTCGTTATTTATCGTATGAATATCAGCTCGGTAAGAGCCAAGTACCTGTAAGGCTGCCAGATAAGTAGGAGCTTCAACAAGGACAGCATCACCGGGATCAAGCAGTATTTTACATAGTAGATCTATGGCTTGCTGGGAACCTGTAGTCAGAATCATCTCAGACGCTGTTACAGGGATTCCTTGCCGAGTAAGTCTTTCAGCGATTTTGTCACGTAGTGGAGTAAAGCCCTCGGTTAGTCCGTATTGAAGCGCTGAGGTATCGCTGGAGAGTACACGGTTATAAGCGTCTCGTACTGCCTCCAAGGGAAACAAATCCTCCCCAGGCAGCCCGCCTGCAAGTGAAATAATGTCATTGCCCTGTGTAACCTTTAGAATCTCACGAACGGCTGACGATCCTAGATGATTGGCTGCGGCCGAGTATTTGATATCCATAAATGAGTTCTCCACCTTTCGATTTGGTGCTATCATAATAGGAATACTGTATAACAGTAAAGCGTTGAATATAACAGTGGAGGTGAGGGGTTCATGCATATCGATTTGATTCGCAGCGGCAGTAAATCTTTGCCTCATCAAATCAGTGAAACCCTAAGTCAGCGGATCTCATCAGGATTGCTCCAGCAAGGTGTCCGGCTGCCCTCCGTAAGAAGTTTGGCTACAGCTTTGAGAGTAAGCCAGGTTACAGTAAGCAAGGCATACGATGTGCTTGAGAAGCGGGGACTTATTTATTGCAGACAAGGAAAAGGCTGCTTTGTAGCCGACCCTGAACACACCAGACGTCAGGAAGATGGTCGCTGGCAGGATGTATATGATGATTATTTGCCGCGAGCTCAGCTTTGGCGCAATTTTGATTACTCTGAAGTTAAGTATCCCTTTCATATAGCTGCAATTCATAGTGAGTTACTTCCTTTAAAAAATATTGGTGAGTCCTTCGCATCTTTAGTTACGCAGCAGCCGGAGCTTATGGCAACCTATGGGAACTTCCAAGGTGATCTGGAGCTGCGAGGAATTATGAGAGATCATTTAAAAACACGTGGAATTGCACTTACTTCCTCTGATGTAATGATCACAAGCGGAACTCAGCAAGGCATTGATCTGGTGGCTCGTACCTTTGTCGGACCTGGGGACACAGTGTATCTTGAGGCTCCTAGTTATACAGGGGCTATAGATGTTTTTGCAGGACGAGGTGCAGAGATGATTTTTGTACCTACGGACGGTGAAGGGATGCGGGTGGATATTCTCACAAGAATGTGTGATCAAAGACCGCCTAAGCTAATTTATACCATCCCTACTTTTCAGAATCCAAGTGGAGTAACCATGAGCATAGCAAGAAGACAACGTCTGCTGGAATTAGCCCGCAGTTACCGTTGCCTTATTGTTGAGGATGATCCATTTAGTGATTTATATTTCCATGCGCCTCCGCCGCCTACGATCAAATCGATGGATTCCGAAGGGCATGTAGTATATATGAAGAGTTTCAGTAAAGTTATTGCACCCGGCTGCAGAATTGCCTGTGTAGCCGCTAGTGGGAATATTCTGTCACGACTTATCGCTGCCAAGTCCGCAAGTGATTTAGGGAGTCCGCTGCTTACACAAAGGGCGGTACTGCCATTCATAGCGGGCAAGTATGAAACCTATGCTGCTCAGTTACGAGTTACACTCCGTGGTCGCATGGAAAAGGCGGCGAAGCTTCTGAAGCTTTACGCGCCGCCTGGAGTAAAATATATTCTCCCAGAGGGTGGTCTTAATCTCTGGCTGGAGTTGCCGGCTTCACCTGATATCGGAAGGCTACATGAGCTGGCCGAACAGGAGAGCATTTCTTTTTTACCGGGTGATGTTTGTTACTCTGCGGAGACCCCTTCCCGGCATATCCGTTTGTGTTATTCACAAATGAATGAAACGGATATGGAGGAAGGCTTACGATTATTTCTCCGTTTACTTGGTAGATTTTTGAAGATGGGTGGTTAAGGTTGTTACTTAGAGTTACTTAATCTTTGTTTCAATTGATTCATTTGTTTTTGTACATGCTGTGGCCATAGCTGTAGTGGAACCTGATTGCCGCTAGCGGCTTGCAATGTTTTATAGATATCGACCTGACCCCAGCCAAAATATTTGTCATGCCCGGGAGTGCCTAAATCAACAGCATTTTTGGTCATAAGATCCATAACTTCCGTATTCGTTAGATTCGGATTTAGTGAACGCACCAGACCCGCCAGCGCAGCGACATGAGGACTGGCCATCGATGTACCGGATAACGCGGCATACTGGCTGTCTGGGTAAGTGCTTGCTATGCTTTCTCCGGGTGCTGCGACATCAATATAATCGCCGTAGTTGGAGAAGGAAGCTTTTTCCCCTGAAGCATTTGTTGCAGCTACTGCAATCACTTCGGGATACGCAGCAGGAAAGCCTGGTCGTTCTGTATTATCATTGCCTGCAGCAGATACGAGGACGATATCTCGGTCGTAGGCATATTTGATCGCGTCATGAAGAAACTGGGAATCCGCATAGTTACCTAAACTCAAGTTTATGACTTTCGCACCGTTGTCCGCTGCCCAAATGATTCCTTCTGCAACAGAATAAGTGGTACCTGCTCCTGAATTATCGAGTGCTTTTACCGGAAGGATCTTGTTGTACCAGCTGATTCCAGCTACTCCCTCTCCATTATTGACCAGGGCGCCTATAATTCCAGATACATGTGTGCCATGTCCAACATCATCTTCTGGAGTGGAGCCATTGGTGATCGCGTTATACCCTGTCAAAAGCTTACCCTTCAAATCCGGATGATTGATCTGGACTCCGGTATCCACTACGGCTACGATCACTTCTTTACTTCCCTTAGAAAGATTCCAGCCCAGCTCCGTTTCGATCGCTGGCAGATTCCATTGATAGGTGGAGAATAACATGTCATTTGGAGTAACTGTTCCCTCTGCGTTTTTAGATATCGTATCATTGGTTAAATACATATAGTGAGGCTCCGTATATTCGGGGTGCCATTTATTGGTGAAATAGTCTTTGAGCTCATAATAAGTCATCTTCTCCGAACGGAAAATATAGGCATACCCAAGCTTACGTGGCTTCTTGCCGTTGATATCAGCGGTTATCGTTTGAAGCTGCCCCGGAGTAGGTGAGTTGTTGCGGAAACGTACGACAATTTCATTCTCATAAAAATGGCTGGCGTTTTCGTTATCATGACCGGTCTTAACGGTGATATCTTTTAAATTATCGGTATGAACGGATTCTACACGGTACTTACCTTCCTTCGGATAAGGAATGAGACGCAGGTTCTTCAGCTGATGGTCTGCCACACGACCAAGCACCTTTTGGTTAATAAGTGCAATGATGCCTACATTTTTTTCTTTGTTCCGCTGAGCGATAAAGTAATATTTCTCCTTACCGATTGTAAACGTTGGAGATTCATAGGATTGATGACCATGGATCGCTGATTTCGCCGTCTTAAGATATTTTTGCAGCTGCTGATTCTCCTGTTCGGTTCCTTGAGGAAATGAAGAGGACTTAAAGGTTTCCGTTTTTTGCTTGCGAAAATCAATCCACATAAGCATAGTGATAAATCCGTGGTTCTGCTGCAAACGTTTTGCATACACTGATTTATCATGAAGCGAAGTCATTCCATCCGTTTCAGAGAGGAGCTTAGTCAAATGTCTGCTGACATCCACTCTATTCAGATGATCCGTCGCATCAACATCTTGAGATAAGGAGCTTTTCTTCAATGATTTTTCCTGTGAAGGGTTTGGTGCTGAATGTAGGGCTGAAGTTGGAGCAGGATTTGGTACAGCAACATTAGCGACTTCTCTGGTCGTCGTCCCATTAGTGGCAGGACGTAGCGCAAAGGTAAGTAATACAACTGTGAACGCAGCTGTTACCAAACCTGCAACCGTTAGATTTTTACGTGACATGATTTCCGCTCCTCTACGCATTGTAATGCCTATAGGTTTAGAAGAGAGCGTATGTTTTATGCATCTTAGAAAAGGATACCTTCCTAACGTTTTTTATGATAATATCAGAGAGAATAAGCATCTTGAGTTCGCATCCTGATATTGCAGGAGATACGTCGATAGATGTTCTTTTAATTTTCAGAAGGTTAGACTTCTCTGTGTTTGCATCCTGATATTGCAAGAATAAAGAGATATGTCTAAAGACTATTTCTTCATAAGATTAACTTTATTGACTACAAGAGCAGGGAATAATAAGGGGGAGCAACCGCCATGTCAGCAGCCAATGTGCAGAAATTATGTGAATCGACGAGAGACAAACTTAAAGATGTGATTGATAAGATGGAAATTTTTCTGAACGAGCATGCATTGCCTCAGCTTGTAACAGAAGATGATGAAGAAACTGTACAATTTTATCAAGGATTTCTGTCCGATGTCCGTCATCTGTTAGTGTTCTCGGAAATGTCTTATGAGAAGCTGGGAGTTGCGCTGCGTCGTGCTACATTCGATGAATCTTTTGCGCAGAAAGCGCTTTATAATGTATATCACTATGGCGTGAATAACTTCTTCTATCCAAAGAATGAAAGCTATTCTGAAGATGGACGTTATGCTTATACTGGACAGGATGCTATCCGTTTCCGTAAAAAGCCAGTTCGTCCGGCGCGTGATATCATTCTAGAAATTACCAAGACCTATGAAGAGCTACGCGATGACCTTACTTATTATGAGAACGACTATTTGACTGAGAAACGTATGCAAAATCAGGTTTAACAGTTCACTAGTTCGTGTAAAGGATCAGCACTTCGTCATAATGACGAGAGCTGATCCTTTTTTGACGTATTAGAATTTATATATTTGGGGCCCGCACAAAGTACCTGAGTACGTATCGAAGCAACCCCCCCCACTCCGTGGGGATATTTTGCGTGGGCATCGTTACATCAACTGGAAACCATCCTGTCGAATAGGGGGTAAATCGTGCGGACATAATGAAGCCGAGGTGATAAATATGTCGAGTGTAAAGCCATTAGTCAAATGCAGTGTAAGCAATTGTCATTATTGGGGCGAGCATAATTTATGCCGGGCAGAAGAAATTATTATTGAGATCGACAAGCACGCTGGCAGTGGATTTAAAGAAGAATATGCTGAAGAAATGACGAATGAAGGTCATCACGATCAAGTCGCAACATCGTCTGCAACATGCTGTTTAACATTTAAGCCGAACTCCTAGGAGGCCGCCCTAATGGACAGAGAAAAGGAACATGAATCAGGTTCATCAAATGAACAATCCGGTCCGAGAAAAGTTATTTTGCGTCCACGCAGAGTAGACTATCCACGCCGGGACAGAGAACATCAAGAGGAATATGCCGCAGAGGTGAATCCGGTTTCGATGCCGATCCGGGATACAACACCACGCGTGGCGAGTGAAGCTAAGGAGCATGAAGAGGAATATAGTGGAAGCAAAGCGATAGGTTATACTGGGCTAGCTATGGGTATTGCCTCCTTGTTTCTCTGGTCCATCATACTTGGGCCCATTTCAGTTGTGATTGGTTATTATGCATATGCCAAGGAGCAAAAAACGCTTGGGGCATGGGCGATGGGGTTAGGGATTGTATCCACACTTAGTTACTTTGTGATGATACCCTTTGCTCGCTAAAAATGAACTGGTAAGTTTGAATTATAACAGGCTTTAGACCTAAATATCAGGGTCTGAAGTCTGTTTTTCATTCCAGCATATAGCAATAATCTCGGATAAAATGTAATATTAAGCCGTAATTCATCGAAATCTAAGGTTAGACCAATAGATATGATTCAACAGGATCAAAGGAGTGCGCCGGTATGGAGATTAATCCCGCTGTAACCAATGGGTTAGGGCAGCTTAAATGGGTAAGCTTAAAGAGTGCAACCGACAAGAGTAGCTCAGCAAATGAAACTAAAAGATCGGGCGCGTCAGCCTCTCAATTTGCAGCAATGCTTCAAGCTTTATCTTCTAACTCGTCTAATGGCGGGGATACAAACTACTTGACGTCACTTCCGGATGCTTCATCAGTTAGTAGCTTGTTATGGCAACAGATCGGAACAGCTGAAAGCATCGATAGTGTAATTTCCGGGGAAATAACGGATACTAAACCAACAAGCTATGATGATCTGATTCAAACGGCGAGTGCTAAGTACGGGGTGCCAGTCGATTTGATAAAAGCTGTGATTGATACAGAATCTTCCTTTAATCCAAACGTTGTCTCTTCGGCTGGTGCTAAAGGATTAATGCAATTAATGGATGGAACAGCGCGTGGTTTAGGGGTTTCTGATTCATTCAATCCTGCTCAAAATATTGATGGTGGTGTACGCTATCTGTCTTATCAATTGAAACGCTTTGACGGACAGGAAAAGATGGCATTAGCGGCTTACAATGCAGGGCCTGCAAGGGTAATTAACCTTGGAGTAAGCAATGATCAGGAATTATTGGAGAAACTTACACTGCTCCCTAAAGAGACGCAGTCTTATCTCACTAAAATAGAACGCGCTCGCGCGGAATACGCTGTATAATAAAAAGGATCAAACAGGTATTTCCCTTAAACCACATGCTGGTATTTGGGATCACCGTTTGATCCTTTTTCGAAATTTAATAAAGAATGATTCTGTACTTTGAAGAAGTAAAGGAGAAAATCGATATATGCTTTACTGGGATTATGCCGCCGCCACACCACCCTATGAAGACGTGGTGAAGACGATGGAACAAATTATGAAGCTGCATTATGCTAACCCGTCCTCCTTACACCGTGCCGGTAGTGAAGCGGCAAAGCTGATCAGGCGTTCACGAGAAGTATGTGCAGCTGCGTTATCTGTACAACCAAAGGAGATCCTATTTACATCTGGGGCTACGGAGAGTAACAATTTAGCCATTAAAGGTGCTGCTTTGCAATATCAATCAAGAGGACGTCATCTGATAACTACAGAAATAGAGCATCCCTCTGTGTATGAAAGTTGTCTGCAGCTGCAGCAAAATGGCTGGGAGATTACTTTTGTAGCGCCTGACAGCACTGGAATGATTGATCCAGAGCGAGTGGCTGCTGCAGTACGGCGTGATACCATACTCGTAAGTGTGATGCATGTAAATAATGAAATTGGAACAGTACAGCCGCTGATGGAGATTGGCAGGCTGATTAAATCCGTAAATCCACGAACCTTATTTCATGTGGATGGCGTTCAGGGATATGGTAAGCTTGCTGTTGACCTCAAAGGATGGAAAGCGGATCTTTACAGCTTGTCTCCTCACAAAATTCGAGGTCCTCGCGGAGCGGGGCTTCTCTATATTAAAGAAGGAATTCAACTGTTCCCCTTACTTTCAGGTGGTTCTCATGAAGAGGGACTACGTGCTGGAACTGAGAATGTACCTGCAATTGTTGCTTCTTCCAAAGCCGTGCGGATGGGTGCTGAGCAGCGCGAAACCTTCTATGCCCGATTGCTCTCACTTCGGGATCGGCTGTTACGCTTCTTGCACAGCGTTCCTGAATTTGTTATAAACAGCAGAGGGGATGGAGCCCCTCATATTGTGCATTTCTCATACCCTGGCATGAAAGGGGAAGTGTTCGCCCGTAAGCTGGAGGAACTAGGGATGGCTGTTTCTACTCGATCGGCTTGCTCCTCCAAGCTGGCAGAACCTAGTCGTGTTCTATTGTCTATGGGGAAAGATGTCTCTGTAGCTTCAGGTGGCATCCGCATCAGTTTCGGTGATAGTCACACTGAAGATGATGTCGCGGCGCTTGAGAAAGCACTAATTACTGCGGTACGAGCTTTAAAGATTGCTGAAGGAGGTATGAAGTAACTAATGAGTGTGATGAATCAAGAATCTGCTAAAGGCAGTGCCAATAGTATTGATTATGCCGATATGCTGCTTTTGCGTTTCGGGGAGTTTACATTAAAGGGCAAGAACCGTGCCAGATTTGAGAAAACGGTACTACGTCATGTGAAAGAAATGATTAAGCCATATCCAAAGGTGGTTCTAACCAAAGAATTTGGAAGAATTTACGTGGAACTGAATGGAGAAACTGCTGCCCCATTGGTAGAAGCATTGAAGAATGTATTTGGAATCGCTTCTGTCAGTCCGGTAAAGGTGGCCAAGTCAGATCTCGAGGATATTGTGGCTGTCAGCCGTCATTTTTTGGAGATCATCGCTCCTGCACCGGGAACTACATTTAAAGTTAATGCACGCCGGGTATGGAAAGAGTTCCCATATGGCTCCATGGAGATGAATAAGCTAGTCTCGACACCACTGCTGCAAGGCTATTCCGGACTTACTGTGGATGTAAAGTCACCTCAATTGGAGCTGAAAGTCGAAATTCGTCAAGGTCATACTTTTATATTTTGTGAAAATATTGCTGGTGTTGGTGGATTTCCGCTTGGTACGAATGGAAAAGCGATGTTATTGCTGTCCGGAGGCATTGATAGTCCTGTAGCCGGTTGGTCATCCATGCGTCGTGGACTCGAAGTGGAGTGCGTACATTTCTATAGTTATCCTTATACGAGTGAGCTTGCCCGGCAAAAGGTGGTTGATCTTACGCGGGTATTGTCACGATATGCGGGAGTCATCAAGCTACACTTAGTACCTTTTACAGAGGTGCAGACATCTTTTACCGGAATAGGTCAGGATAATCTGATTATTACGTTGATGCGTCGAGCTATGCTGAGAATTACTACACAGCTTGCTGAACGTGAGGGTGCCCTCGCGATCGTAACCGGTGAAAGTCTTGGACAGGTTGCTAGCCAGACGTTACCAAGTATGAATGTGATCGGTCGTGCGACAGAACTTCCTCTTTTACGTCCGCTGGTAATGATGGACAAAAGTGATATTGTAGAGCTGTCTAAGAATATCGGCACCTATGACCTGTCAATTCTTCCTTATGAGGATTGCTGTACATTATTTGTACCTAAATCACCTACAACGAATCCGAATTTACGGATTGTAGATAAGATTGAAGCTACTCTCCCAGGTTACTCTGCATTACTGGACGCAGCGATTGAAGCCACGGAGACCGTGCTGATCACTCCGTATGGAGATGAGAAGCCTAAAGATGTAGTAAGTGCTCAAGCTGAATTACAGGAAGAATGGTTCTAATATTATAAACAAAAGGCTGTCTCATTCGTAGCAACATCTACGGTTGAGGCAGCTTTTTTGAATTATTATAGCTTGATTGGCGTCTCCAGTGTCCTCCAATTAAGATGCCAACAATGATCACAAATATAAACAGAGCTCTCAATAGTGGATGCTGCTCAAAAAATGGGGATAGCTGCTGCTCATCTGTAATCATGCTTGAGGCTGTAAACCCTAGGACTGCTGAGCCAATATAAATAATCCATGGATATTTGTTGATTAATTTAATAAAGAGAGTGCTTCCCCAGACCACAATTGGAACGCTGATTAAGAGTCCTATGACAACTAGAGAGATATTGTGCTTAGCGACTCCCGCAATGGCGATGACATTATCCAGCCCCATCGCAGCATCGGCTAGAATGATTGTACCCACAGCGGCCCCTAAGCTTTGACCAGCCTTGATATTCGTTGAATTGTTCTCATCTGTTAACAGCTTATAGGCAATTAGAATAAGTAAAATCCCGCCTGCCAGCAGTAACCAAGGGATTTTTAATAACCATACAACCAGAACCGTTGCGAAAATCCGTAATACGACGGCACCTGCTGTTCCAAGCACAATTGCTTTTTTTTGAGTGCTGTTCGGCAAATTACGCGCTGCAAGTCCGATGACTATGGCATTGTCTCCCGCCAGAATGAGATCTAGAAAAATAATATTGAGCAGTGATAATACAAACTCCCATATGGATGTATTCAAGGCATAGTCACCCCTAAAGTTAGTTAAGATGAGCACGAAGATATGCTTAGTTTTGTATACGCAAAAAAAGGGGCATACATGCTTTCATCCTCAAAAAAAAGTTGGACAGGAAGCATAGCTTGTCACTTCCGAACATACATGTAGTTACATGTGATTCGGGGAGGTAAAAGCGAATGGAATCATTATTGCTCCTTGGTGAAATATTGATGATCAATCTTGTGCTGAGTGGAGATAATGCTATGGTCATCGCGATGGCCAGTAAGGACCTTCCGGAGAAGCACCGGAAGATTGCGGTATGGTGGGGAGCTGCGGGAGCTGTTATTCTGCGCTGCTTGCTTACTTTTGTCGCAGTATTACTGTTGAAAATCCCTTATATCCAGGCTGGAGGAGGAATTCTGCTGCTATGGATTGCGTTCAAGCTGCTGCTGGAAGAAGAGGAGGACCTTAGAGTCGCGGAAACATCCTCCGTATGGAAATCCATCCGAACGATTCTCGTGGCTGATTTTATTATGAGTCTTGATAATGTCCTGGCAATTGCCGGTCTAGCCAAAGGGGATTTGGCTTTAATTGTCATCGGGATTGCGCTCAGCATTCCGATTGTAGTATGGGGAAGTGGTCTCATTGTGGGGTGGCTGCATAGATTTCCGATACTCGTATTTATAGGCGCTTATATTTTAGCCTTTACAGCAGGTGATATGATGCTTCAGGATGCAAAATTAGGGACAATGCTCTCCTTTTTGCTCCCATCCACGCATTCCATACTGCCGATCGCTTTAGGAATATTAGTAGTTGTTACTGGAGCAATTAAACGAAGAACAACATCAGTAGGTTAATAAATTGCAATAAAAGGCAATACTACAAGGACATCTCCATAAATTGGAATCGTCCTTTTTTTGCGTATCAGAAAGTATATATTTGGGGCCCCGCAAAGTACCTGAGTACGCATCGAAGCAAAGCGCAACTTTGTGGGGATATTTTGCATGGTCAGTGATGGCATTTTGTGTATGTTTCAGATAATATATGAATAAGAATCCTGTCGTTTTCTGGGTATGAGACGGCAAGGTAATGAGGTAGACGTGAATTTGAAGGGATGGGTGAAGGATGTCTTCCAAGAATGACATGAGACTAGGTATATTCATTGTAGCTGCGGGCGTCTTGATTTTATTCGGTAAGCTGGGGGTCTTCGGATTTTTGGGACGAGCCCTTTGGCCGCTAGTGATTTTACTTCCAGGATTGGTTCTACATATGTTATTTTTTAGCCGCCGCGCTTCGGCAACAGTATTGATTCCCGCGGGAATATTAACGGTATATGGTTTATTGTTTGGTCTTTGCAATATATGGGGATGGGGGCTTATGAAATATTTATGGCCTGTGCTTCTGCTCGGCATTGCCGTAGGTCTGTATGAATATTCCATAAATTCTCCAAGACGGTCAGGGGGACTATCTGCAATTGCTGTAATATTAGGCGTTCTAAGCATAGCGCTTTGTATTTTCAGTCTTATGGGTACGGGTGTGATCTATCTAATTGGTATTGTATTCATCGTGGCAGGAATTTGGCTGATTACAGGTCGGGGTAGAACTCGTGGCCGAAATAGATGGTATCGAAGTTAATTAATGTTGGATCTTGTGAAAAAAAACGGAATTTGCCAACTGTTTTTTTCATAAAAAGACTTGCTTTTCATAGTGCTTTCACTATAATATTAATGTTATGTTGAAGCGTCGGCTTTCTGCCTGGCGCTTCTTTTGTGAGACTGCCGTGACATGCTAAGAATTTTAACAGTTTTAATTTGATAAATGAGAGGATTTGGATACAAATCATGCATTCAAGAAAAGATATTCGCAACATTGCGATCATTGCCCACGTTGACCATGGCAAAACAACACTCGTCGATCAGCTTCTTCAGCAATCGGGGATCTTCAGCGCACACGAACACGTACAAGAACGCGCTATGGACTCTAACGATATCGAGCGGGAACGCGGAATTACAATCCTAGCTAAAAATACAGCAATTACTTATAAAGAGTTTTTGATCAATATTGTGGATACACCTGGACACGCTGACTTCGGTGGCGAAGTAGAACGGATTATGAAAATGGTTGACGGTGTATTGCTGGTTGTTGATGCTTATGAAGGCTGCATGCCGCAAACGAAATTCGTTCTGCGTAAAGCATTGGAACAAAAACTTACACCGATCGTTGTCGTGAACAAGATTGACCGTCCAGCTGCTCGTCCTAAGGAAGTTATTGATGAAGTGCTCGATTTGTTCATCGAACTTGAAGCAAATGACGAACAATTGGAATTCCCGGTTGTCTATGCATCTGCTCTTAATGGTACATCAAGCATGGTTCCTGAGAAGCAAGATGAGACAATGCTTTCACTTTACGAAACAATCGTTGAGCATATCCCAGCTCCAACTGAAAGTGTAGAAGACCCGCTTCAATTCCTCGTAACGTTGATGGATTATAACGAATACTTGGGTCGTATTGCTATTGGCCGTGTAAACCGCGGTGTGATCAAACAAGGTCAATCTGTAACTGTAATTATGCGTGACGGTAAGAGTAAAACCGCACGTATTGAGAAATTGTTCGGGTTCCAAGGTTTAAAACGTATTGAAACAGAAGAAGCGGGCGCAGGGGATATCGTTGCTATCGCAGGGATCAAGGACATTAACATTGGTGAGACCATTGCTGATCCAGCGAATCCAGAAGCACTGCCTGTTCTTAAGATCGACGAGCCTACGATGCAAATGACTTTCCTTGTGAATAACAGTCCTTTTGCTGGTAAAGAAGGTAAATGGGTAACTTCTCGTAAACTGCGTGAGCGTCTCTTTAAAGAACTTGAGACAGATGTGAGTTTGCGTGTGGATGAAACGGATAGTCCTGATGCATTTATCGTTTCTGGACGCGGTGAGCTTCACCTTGGTATTCTGATCGAGAATATGCGTCGTGAAGGTTATGAAATGCAAGTTTCTAAACCACAAGTAATCATTAAAGAAATCGATGGTGTTAAATCGGAGCCACTTGAGCGTCTTATGATTGACATTCCTGAAGAAAGCATGGGCTCTGTTATGGAAAGTCTGGGCACTCGCAAAGCCGAAATGGTCAACATGATTAACAACGGTACGGGTCAAGTACGTCTGGAGTTCCTGATTCCTGCACGTGGTTTGATTGGTTACAACACTTACTTCTTGACTTTGACACGTGGTTACGGCGTTATGAACCATGCTTTTGACAGCTACGCTCCACTGGTTGCTGGTCAAGTTGGCGGACGTCATCAAGGTGTGCTTGTAGCCAGTGAGACTGGATCAACAACACAATATGGAATAGTGGGCGTTGAGGATCGTGGTATTCTCTTCTTGGATGCAGGTACAGAAATATATGAAGGTATGATCGTAGGCGAGCATACCCGTGATAACGATATTATCGTTAACATCTGTAGAGAAAAAGCACTTACCAACATGCGTACCTCAGGTAAGGACGATACTGTAAAAATGAAGACACCACGTACCTTCTCTTTGGAAGGCGCACTTGAATATTTGAATGATGATGAATATTGTGAAATCACACCTAAATCCATTCGCTTGCGCAAAAAGATTCTGAACAAAGGCGAACGCGAACGTGTAGAGAAGCAACGTAAAATGGCACAAGCAAACGCGTAAGATCAGCTTATTATAGTAAAGAGCCGTCGGAGGTTTAACTTTCGGCGGTTTTTTTTATAACAAAAACTTCCCTTACTGATGATATAATGTAAACGTATCTTAAATTTGGGAGGAGTGCGGTATCTATGCAAGTCTGGTTTGCTGAGCATCCAATCGTCGCTTATATTGTTATTTTTATATTGCTTACATTTGTGTATAATCAGGTATTTCGTGTGAATCAAAAGTTATCGATTGGCAAAGAGATTATGCTGTACATAATGATGGCAATCGGCTCCGGCATGCTCCTCATTTTTCAACATGATAAGCTACCGATCATTCAGTGTCTGCTGGTCGCCGTCGGATTAATGCTGATGGTACGGATACGTTATATCGTAGAAGCTCGACAGAAGAGAAAGGCTGCAGCTGCAGCAAAAAGACAGTAATCGAAACTTTTACTGCTTATGCAACGTCTATTTAAGTGTAGCAATTTTAATTCCAAATGAAATGAAGAGGACTTTATTCTACTATGAGTACACGAAACAGCAGTTTACCTCCACGAGCAAGTGGTCAACAACCGAATAATAGAAAACAGCCTGTGAAGGGTGCTCCTAAGAAAAAAAAGAAGAAACCGCAAAAGAGAGGCTTTTTTGGCAGATTAGTTAGAATCCTGTTAACCTTACTCATTATTGCGATTCTTGGCGTATTGGGCTACGGGGGCTATCTGTATTGGAAGCTTGAAAATGGGGTCTTTAATGCAGGTAGTAAAGGAACGGTTGCACCAGGACATTCGGCTACAGAAAAACCACTGACGATGCTTATCCTGGGTACGGATAATAGACCAAAACATCAATCTAGATTGACAGATGTTATTATGGTTGCAGCGCTTAATCCTAAGACAAAATCAGCAACCATTGTCTCTCTTCCGCGCGATACCTTAGTTGAGCTCAATGGATACAAGCAAACGAAGATTAACGAATTCTATGCTCGCTTTAAGGGGAAAGAAGATTCTTCTGGTATTTTGGCAGAAGATGAGATGAAGACAATGATGGGGAAATATCTAGATATTGACGTAGATTATACAACGATTCTGGATTTTCAAGGCTTCCGCGATGTGGTGGACGAGCTTGGTGGAGTCAAAGTCAACATTAGCGATAATATGTGTTATACAGACAGCGTCGACGGTACGAATATCAATTTGAAAAAAGGTCCGGCGGAGCTTGATGGAGATAAAGCGCTAGATTATGTGCGATACCGTAAATCTAATTGCAAGCCTAAGACTAAGGGTTCAGACGATTTTGATCGGAACAAACGTCAGAATGAGGTCCTTCATTCACTGGTGGATCAGATGCAATCGCTTGGTGGAGTATTAAAAATAGGCAAGGTACTTGACGCAGTGGATAGTAATATGAAGACTGATATCGAAAATTCGCAGATTAAAGATATGATTGCGACTTATTGGAAGATTTCCAAAGATGATATCGAATTCAAGCCCGTGACTGGAACGTGGCGAAGTCCGTATGTATATATTAATGATGAGGAGCTTGAGGCTGCCAAGAAAAGCTTGCAGGATCGATTAGCAGGAGTTTCTGCTAATTCCACTTCAGAATCCACTGAGGCGCCTTAAAATCCTTAATAACACTTCGCCCTAAAATTGAATGCAAGTTTCAGCCTGTGCTATAATATAATAAATTGAATGAATTTACGCCGCATAGGGGGCCAGTACTTATGTCCGAAGCCGTTGCTCAGCTGAACGAAACCTTGTTATCGATGCTGCAATCGGAAACTTTTGTTCTTCTCAACACAGTTGATGCGGAATCAGGAGGTCCAACGTCCACGGCCATTTCGTGGATTTATGCAGTTAGTCCTAGTACTGTGCGTCTGGCTGTAGATCATCGTTCCAGACTCGTGAACAACATGAAGGGCAACCCGTTAGTAACCGTCACTGTGTTCGGTGAGGGCACTGTCTATGCTATTAACGGCAATGCCGTTGTAAAGCAGGATCCACTTCAGGATGTACCTTTCAAGATGTGCTGCTTTGATGTTGAAATTATGGCGGTGCGTAACGCGCTTTTTTATGGAGCGCAGCTTGAATCCGCCCCAAGATATGCAAAGGTTTATGATGGACGTGCCGCTGAGAAGCTGGACGGACAAGTATTTGCTGCCATGAAAAAAGCCTAGTGAGAATATCACTGGGCTTTTTTTGTCCTCTACTGTGCATTTTTAATCGGCTTAGTATCCTCTGGCAGCTGCGGCATGATTCGACCGATGATATCAGCCAGTTCGGATGAGAATCCGGAAATTGGATGTCCTTGAGAGATGTGACGGCTCATGTCCGCTAAGCGGCTGGAGAGATCCATATCGGCAGTGACAAGTGCACGTACGCTTCTAGGGTCTTTGCGGATAGCTTCCGCTACAGAATATTTAATGCTTCCAACACGTGATCGGTCTAGAGAACCTTCTACGTCAAGACCTACAATGGCTACCTTGTTCATGACTACACAGTGTGCACCATTCACACCAGGAACTCTTTTGGCCAACTGTTCAAAATGGTCCTTAAGTGCAATTTCACTTTCGCCCTTAACACTGACGGTGTGACCAGCTTTTGAGGTGGCCTTAGGATTAGTTGCACCATCGTTGGCCAATTGCCGAACCTCATGGTTTCCCGTACCCTTTACAGCATTCGCAGATTGTTTATTCTGAGGAGAGGGTGATGTCTTTTTATTAGCGATACCGCAGCTTGTCAATAGCAGCAGTACCAGCAACAGACACATTGATTTTCTCATATGTGATTACTCCTTTCAGCCAAGATCGTTTCTGTACCTTATCTTTTCCCTTGGCGGAAAGAGTTATGTATGATCAATCAAACCAGGCGCTGTGGAGGGGATAATATGAACAAGATATTTGTGCTAGATACCAACGTGCTTTTGCACGACCCCAATTCGATTTTCTCTTTCAAGGAGCATGAGGTGGTTATTCCGGCGGTTGTGCTGGAAGAAATCGACTCCAAAAAGCGCAACGCTGACGAAATCGGTCGAAATGCCCGCACGGTTTCCCGATTGCTCGATGGACTTCGTGAGCTAGGTCATTTGCATAGTGGTGTGGAGCTGGAGCATGGAGGCAAGCTGAAGGTAGAACTTAACCATCGCAGTTTTGTGAAGGTACAGGAAATGTTTGGTGAGGTATCTAACGACAATCGGATTTTGGCTGTAGCTCTCAACTATTTAATCGAAGAGAAAGAGAAGCCTGATCCGCGTCCCGTAGTGCTTGTGAGTAAGGATGTGCTGGTTCGCATTAAAGCGGATGTGCTAGGAATTACGCCAGAGGATTACTTGTCAGATCGTACTGGAGATTTAAATGAACTTTACACTGGTTACCAATCTCTGCAGGTACATCCGGCATTGATTGATGAATATTACAGTCACCGCTCTTTAACGGTTAAACAGCTCGGGTTGTCGTATCCCTTGTACCCTCATGAATTTGTGATCCTCAAGGATGAGATAGGCACGGGCAAATCAGCTCTTCTCAAAGTGAATAGTGATGCGACCCGTCTGGAGCCGCTTTATCTGGGCAATGATTCAGTTTGGGGGATCAGCGCCCGAAATGCTCAGCAACGAATGGCATTGGAGCTGCTTCTCAATGATGAAATCCCGCTTGTAACCATTACGGGTAAGGCTGGTACAGGGAAGACATTATTAGCGCTTGCTGCCGGACTATTCAAAGTTGAGGATGAGCATAAATACAAAAAACTGCTTATTGCTCGTCCAGTAGTTCCTATGGGTAAAGACATTGGTTATTTACCCGGAGAGAAGGATGAGAAGCTCAGACCCTGGATGCAGCCTATTTATGATAATCTAGAGTTTCTGTTCGACACCAAAAAAGCTGGCGATATCGATAAAATCTTAATGGGCTTAGGCAGCATACAGGTAGAAGCCTTAACTTATATTCGTGGCCGTTCAATCCCTGCGCAGTTCATTATTATTGATGAAGCTCAGAACCTTTCCCGTCATGAGGTGAAGACAATCGTCTCCAGAGCGGGTGAAGGAAGCAAAGTGATTCTTATGGGGGATCCGGAGCAAATCGATCATCCATATTTGGATGCTGCAAGTAATGGACTTAGTTATATTGTTGAGAAGTTTAAGCAGCAAGGGATTAGCGGACATATTACTTTGGAAAAAGGCGAGCGTTCCCGCCTAGCCCAATTGGCAGCGGATCTTCTCTAACCTTCAATCCTCTTTTCAGCCGGGAGAAGCATAAGCTCCCGGCTTTTTCCTGCCCGCCCAAAAACGGCGGAGGGAATTAACGGTTGTGGTGCTTTAGATTGAGCGCGGTCAGCGGAGGGGGAGGAATTGTTCTGTAGAAGCGTTAGCGCTCGCCTTTGTCTCCGGATTTATACCGTTTAGGAATATAATCCATAAATCTGGAGACAACAGCGATCGGAAGAATAATCCGCACACGGAGTGCCCTTAGCGCTAAGATCACCCAGTCTTTTAATTGTCTTCGTCGTTTCCCCTATATAATAGAAAGAGAACGTTTTCACATTCTAAAGACAAGCAGCGGCTGGTTTGGTAAAATAGGGGTGACGAATCATGGGGAAGGTGGGGAATTGTGCTGAAACGCAAAAATTATTGGCTGCTTTTTGCAATTTTACTACTATCGCTGACAAGCTTGTCACCCAGTATGGAATTGAGTACCAATAACGACCCACATCCTATGAAAAAACCACAAAGTCAGTCGACAAACCCCTCTTCAGGGGAAGAGGGAACTATAGATAGCCTGCGCATAACAGTATCGTTAAATAGTGAGGAATTCAATGAACTGGAGCTTTTAAGCAATCGTTATACTTTAGAAAGTGGAGTAAAGGTAATATTAAGAAATATTGATAGCGAGGATGCAGACGAAGTTTTGAAGCATGATCTAACCATCGGGGATAGCCCGGATATCGTTATGGCGGATGGACGAAGTATTCTCGACTGGGCTACACGTGGATATTTATTGCCGGTGGATGTGTATCAGAGCATTCCGGGAACTGCACCGTTAACTCAGTTAATCCCATGGATGCAATGGAACGGATATAATTGGGGAGTGCCGCTGGATATTGACCCTTATGTACTTGTTTATTCACCACAGCGTCTTGCGGAACTGGGATTCACTACCTTACCAAGAAGTCTGGAACAGTGGAACACGTTGCTTCAGAATGTGCTTAAAGAGCAAGGAAAATATTTGCTCGCAATGGATACACGTAATCCATATGGATTGTCCGCTGTTATGGAGAGTATGAACAGCAGCTTGCTATCGGATAACCAAGAAGTGATAAATTGGACTCAGAATGCTCGCAGTTATTTTTACCTTACCAGTCGATATAACAAAGATGTTTGGGATATGATTCAGAGCGGAAGCGTTGCTGTTGCTGCTCTACCGCTATCTGAGTGGAAAAAATATGGGAATTCGTCTTTAGTTGCTGAAGCACCACTGACCGCAAGTAACGGGAGAGGACTTGAATCTTATTACAGCCGTTCCTTTGCACTTCCAGCTCAATCCCCAAATCCAAAGGAAGCCGTGAATTGGCTGACGTTTATCACTTCTGAGGATTCTCAAATGGATTGGCTGGAGAACACGGGAAGCTTGCCTGCGCTGGATGTCCTATATCGTTCAGAGCATGATTTCAAATATAGGCTTCCTTTTGGAGTCGAATTATTACTGACAGAAGAAACCGCCCCGGAGGTCGAATTCCAAGGCGGCTGGAGTAAGATTGTTGAAGCAGTATCCTTACTGCTTACAGGAAAAATGGATGCGGCCGAGTACAAAGATTTCATCAAGGAAGGCTTAGAATGAGATAGAAAGTTTAACTTGGAGGACGCCTTCTTTACTATCTACTTCTGTGGCGCGGAGGAAAGAAACGATTTTTCCAGGGTAAAAGCCTAAATCAAATTCCTCCTCAAGTGTTCTTCTAGTGGTGTCAGGTAATTCGAGACCATTAAATACAACATGATCTACTTGGAATATAAGTCCGTTGATGGGTTCTTCCTGTATGATGTAGTGACCGGTTAATGAAAGGGCTAAAGCTCCACTTTTTCCTGTGGCAGTAATCGTTCCGTCATTAAAATGAAATGCGAAATCGTTAAATAGCTTATTCTGGGACTGAAGGAATTCGTTTAAATCCTCTTCCTTCAGATTCAGAACATAAGTCATCCCCTTACGTGTAAGAACTCCCTCTCGATTCTGGACAAACTGCGGTAATTTATTCATTGCGGAAGACAATGCTTTGAAGTAAGTCTTTACCTCGCGCAAACCAATATTCTCCCAATATAATGTGAATTCTTGAAGTAGAGCGCTCATATTATCAGGATCACTACTGTCTTTAATCCCACCTTCAATTTCTTTATTGAGCGCGGCTACCCTAATTTTCTGTTCCTCCAGAGCGGTTCGCAGCTGTGCAAGATCCTTCGAGCTGCGCTGTGCAGTCTGGAGGGTCTTCTTTAGATCCTTATATTGGTCCTCGTATTGTGTGAGAATGCTGCGGTCATTTCCGATAATAATTTCATAATAATCGAATAGTGCCAGGAATCTGCTAATGCTCTTCGCGGATAGAAATGCGGCCAAGAGACCGTCTCTATCCCCCATATAATAAGAACGAAGGACCGCGCCTGCACGCTCTTGTTGGTTTGCGATGGCAGATTTTTTCTGGATAGCTTGCTCTTCTAGGTAATCTACCTTTTCTTCAAGCGCTTTTTGTTCAGCTGTAATCTTGATGATCTCCCGTTCGATTTCTGCGGAAGATAAGGTCTGCTCCAGAAGTTTACGGGTTTCTTCATTATCTGGTATAGAGGAATTGAAAAAAGAACCGCTAGGATCGGCAGACAGGTACATCGTAGATTGTAACGGAAACACTGTACAGCAGAAGAGAATTAGTATGGTTGCCATCATGCGGCTTTGGGCATTGCGGGAGCGCACCACACCACCACCTTTTTTTGAAATTTAAGATAAGAATTTATCTGTTTCACTCCATAAATCATCCTTCTATTTCTCGTAGAAACGGAAACTGTCTGTAAAAGACGGCAAAACCGGTTCTTCCTGAATGGATATATGTATGTACTAATAATATGTTTAACCCTTCTAAAATAGCATACATACAAAAAATCCCCACAAAGTGAGGCTATCCTTCAATGCGTACACAGGTATTTGGGGGACCTCATATATAATATATTAACTGATAAACAAAAAAACGGAAGTGATCCTTATTAGATAAGGACCTCATCCGCTTCAAGAGAGTACTGCAATTTATAGTGGAAGACCCATTTGAAAGATCGTCCAATAGCTGAAACCGGTGAAAGTCAAAATCATGTATGCCCAGAAAAGTAGGACATAAGTTTTTTCAGTAAACTTCAAATAACCGAGAATTACGAAAAAAGCGGTTTGCAAAAAGAAAAGCAAGGCCATTTCTGTCAGACCTCCGGCGAAAGCCATCAATCCAATAGCCAATGTAAAAAAACCTAATACCCGAAACATGCGGTCCAAGAGAGAGTCCCCCTTCCAGTATGTATCTCACGAATATTCCTTCGACTTATTATACCCGTTCAGTAAAAATGTGTAAACGAATTCATTGAAAAAAATACACTAATCTTGAAAAAATGTGATTTTTATAATTGACTGAAGTGATTAGTGCTTGAAAAAAGAGAATTTATTACCTTAAGCGTATGATGTGGGCAGATAATGGAAATACAATTTAGTATCAAATAGATTCTATGAACTCTATGAGAAGCATAGAAATGGAGTAAGCAGCTTTTATCCCTATTCACTACCCGGCAGAGCTGTCGGTTATGGAGATGGTTATTTCAAGATGTTGTTAGGAGGTTTGGTTGGATGACAGCCGTTAGACAGGATGCTTGGAGTGCAGAAGATGATCTAATACTGGCAGAAGTAACCTTGCGCCACATTCGGGAGGGCAGTACACAACTTGCTGCTTTTGAAGAAGTGGGTGAGAAAATCGGCAGAACGTCGGCTGCTTGCGGATTCCGCTGGAACAGCTGTGTTCGAAAAAGCTATGAAGGTGCAATTGGAATCGCTAAAGGCCAACGTCAAAAGAGAAGTTACCTGAAAAAGCAACCGTCGGTAAGAGGAGCGCAGGTAGCGGGTCTGATTCTCGGGGATACCGATGAGGAATTCGGACGAGGCGAAGGATTAAGTGAAAACACATTATCCATTGATGCGGTTATACGTTTCCTGAGACAATGGAAAGGTACGATCCAGGAGGCAGGACGCCAGCTGAAAATGCTGGAGAGAGATTTGCGCGAGAAGGAAGATGAATTAACAGAATTAAGATCTGAGAATGAGCGGTTGTCAAAAGAGGTTAATCTTGCTCAAAGTGACTACCGGGTAGTCAATGATGATTACAAAGCTTTAATTCAGATTATGGATCGTGCGCGTAGGCTAGCTTTCTTAAACGAAGAAGAAGAAGAAATGAAGACTCGTTTCAAAATGGATGGGAACGGAAATTTAGAACGTATTGAATAAAAGATAGGCAAACTAAAACACCCGTAAGTGGTTCGCTTTATTAGCGCCATTTGCGGGCGTTTTGGTTTTGTATTGTCATTTATGGAGGACGACAACGGCGGTTCTTCTTGGTATATTAAGGCTATACTTAGAAAAATTGCGCTTGAGATCAACAGGAGGATCAGATGAAAATCGATATAATTGGTGCGGGTTCACTTGGGCTGCTTTTGGCAGGGAGGCTGGCCCAGTCCGGGAATGAAGTGAGATTGTGGTGTCGAGGGGTAGAGCAGTGCCGGAAATTAAAAGATGAGGGCTTAACTGTGAGCTATGAGGATGGGCGCGATCCAATTTCGATTTCGGGGGATCGATTTGTGTCCGCACCAATAGAGGGATTTGCAGATGCCTATCTCCGTGAGCCTAGTGATTGGATCATAGTAACGGTTAAACAGGACATACTACATAATGTTTTACCTGAATTTCTAGCCCCTCTTAGGGAGCAACAGGTACACATCATTTGTTTTCAAAATGGCATTGGACATATGGAGATGCTCAGTAACTTGCTGCCGAAAGCTAATTTATATGCTGCCGTAACAACAGAAGCTGCGAAGCGAAAGTCTTTAACTGAGGTCATTCATGCAGGTGCGGGGGAGGTATGGATAGGGAAATGGAGCTTAAAGGATGGACAAGCCCATAGTATACATACTGATTTACAAGTGAATTATTTAATAGAAGTTCTCATTATGGCAGGATTCTCAGCCTTTTTGTCGAATGAAGTGGATACCATGATTTACCGGAAGCTCCTAATCAATGCCGTTATTAATCCGCTCACAGCGATTTGGCGTATTCCAAATGGTGAACTGCTTGCTTCAGAAGAGCGCCTGCAGTTAATGAAAGAACTTTTTAGAGAAGCTACTATGGTATATGATGCCTTCGGAATTACTTATGATCATGATGCGTGGGATAACATTCTTAAAGTGTGCAGGACAACGGCTGGCAATACTTCGTCCATGCTGGCAGATGTTCTAGCTTCAAGAAGCACAGAAATTCATTGGATCAATGGAAGTCTTGTAGAAATGGCAGAACGCACTGGAACATTGGTTCCTTTACATCGCTTGATCTGCCAATTAGTTGAGGGAATATAGGTATGATCTCGGAGGAGAGGTGAAGCTATGGGATTGCTGATGAATTCGGTCGGTACTTTAAGTTTGATTCCAATAATACCGTTTTTAATTGTTTATTTCATTGGAAGAGGGTTAAAAAAAGATAAAAAGAAAACTTTTATGCTCGCTATGGACGTGACTACATTTTTTTTATTATTATCGGTCTCCGCATTATTTAACAACTTGTTTAATAACGGTTTTGGGTTTTATCTTATACTACTTATTGTATTAATATCCACTGGATTGATTGGAGGCGCTCAGAATCGACTGAAAGGAAAAGTAGATGGGAAGCGGTTATTTCGGGCAGTTTGGAGACTTTCCTTCTTTTTTATGAGCGTCGGATATTTATTATTTATGTTTGTAGGGCTAATTAAGTACATATCACAAGCGATGTAATGTTCCACTGCTCCGGTGAAGCGGCAACGTCACAAAAGTTTAAAGTTTTAATAAAAAAAGAATTTTCTGAAAACATACCACTAGATTTTTTTGACCACTGGTTGTATAATCATAAACCATATACCACATTCTATTTAGGGGGAACTGCTAGATGAAGAAGAGTAAAAGTCTATTGCTAATGCTTGCATTAGTACTTGTTATCGGCACAGTGCTTGCTGGCTGCGGCGGAAACAACGCGAACAGCGGCAATAAAGGTAATGCTGGTAACACTGGTAACACGGGAACTGGTAATGCGGCTACAGAAGAGAAATTGGCTGCGGACCAAACACTGAGAATCAACCTAAGCTCTGAGCCTCCAACATTTGACCCAGGATTGGCTCAAGATAGCCAAGCTCACACTGTCCTGACAACAATGTACGAAGGTCTGACTCGCATGAATGCTGAATCTGGTCAAGCTGAACCAGGTGTTGCTGAAAGCTGGGATGTTTCCGCTGACGGTCTGGTATATACTTTCAAACTCCGTGATTCACAATGGAGTAATGGCGATCCTGTAACAACAGAAGACTTCGTTCGCGCTTGGAAACGCGTGCTCGATCCTGCTGCTGCATCCGCTGCACCTTACGCTTATCAATTGTACTACATCAAAAATGCTCAAAAGTTCTACAACAAGGAAATTACCGATTTCAGTCAAGTAGGTGTCAAAGCGGTTGATGAGAAAACTCTCGAAGTTACTCTTGAAGCCCCAACTCCTTACTTCCTTGGATTGCTTTCCTTCTACACTTATTACCCTGTACACAAATCCATTGAGAGTAATCCAAAATGGGCAACAAGCAAAGATACTATGATCGTTAACGGTGCTTTCACTCTTACTGAGTGGACTACAGGTCAAACACTTGTTGTAACTAAAAACGATAAATACTGGGATAAAGATTCCATTAAACTTAACAAAATCGACTTCTCCCTTGTAAACAGCGGTGCAACTGAACTGCTCAGCTACAAGAACGGTGAATACGATCGTGCCGGTGGACCAACTGGTGAAATTCCATCAGAACAAATTCCAATCGTGCAAAAAGAACTTCCTAAAGAATTCAGCCGTAAAGGTATTGCTTCCGTATACTACTACGAATTCAATATCACTGAAAAACCTTTCACAAACGCTAAAATCCGTAAAGCTCTTGCAATGTCGATTAACCGTCAAGCTTTGATTGACAATGTAGTACAAGGTGGACAATTCCCAGCATTCGGTTATGTACCTCCGGGTATCGCTGGTGCTGATGGTGAGTACCGTACAGCAGTTAAAGATAGCTACTTCACTGAAGATCTAGAACAAGCTAAAACTTTGCTTGCTGAAGGTCTGAAAGAAGAAGGTATGGATAAACTGCCTACATTCTCTTTGACTTACAACACAAGTGAAGGTCACAAGAAAATCGCTTTGGCGATTGCTGATATGTGGAAAAACAATCTTGGTATCGACGTACAAACCGTTAACCAAGAGTGGGCTGTATTTATTGAAAACCGTCAAAACCTGAACTACCAAGTTGCACGTGCTGGTTGGACTGCGGATTACAATGATCCAATGACTTTCCTTGATATGTGGGTAACAGGTGGCGGTAACAATGATACTGGTTACGCTAACCCTGAGTATGACAAATTGATCAGCGAAGCTAAAGCAAGTACTGACTTGAAAGTACGTCAAGACAAGTTTGCAGCAGCTGAGAAATTGCTCATCGAGCAAGATCAAGTATTGATTCCTTTGTACTACTACACTAACAACTCCCTGACTAAAGAGTACCTCAAAGGTGTTACTCTTGACTTCAGTGGTGCAATTGACTTGACTCGTGGATACTTGCTTGAGCACTAAGATTTAGCTCATGTAATTTAAACAGAATAGTTAGTTGACTGAAGTAACACAATACTTCGGGATATATATGTGGAACTCCATATATATCCCTTTTTTTTGTATTTCCGTCTATTTGTTATTTATTGTTATTTATAACATATTTAGAAAATGGACAAAAATCCGTTTTTTTCATAAAATCAATATAATGCTCTCAAAAAATTTGTCGGAGGAGGTGTGATGGGGATGGTTCGTTATGTCGCAAATAAATTCTTCTATATGTTGGTTTCATTATTTGTACTGATTTCAGCAACTTTTTTCTTGATGAAAGCTATTCCAGGGGATCCGTTTACTTCTGAGAAAAAAGTACCGCCAGAAATTAAAGCGCGTTTGATGGAGCAATATGGTCTGGACAAGCCGCTCTCTCATCAGTATTTTAAGTATTTAGGTGATATTATCCAAGGTGATCTGGGTGTATCCATGAAACGCCTGAATCAAGATGTATCACATTTGATCGGTCAAACCTTTTCAGCGTCGCTGAAGCTGGGACTCGTCGCAATTGTTGTGGCGGTTATTGTTGGGGTTCTTCTCGGCATGTTAGCGGCACTCTATCACAGAAAGTTTCTTGACAGCGCCGCGATGGTGTTGGCAGTTCTGGGGATTGCGGTTCCGAGCTTTGTAGTCGCGTCATTATTACAGTATGTGTTCGCTTTCAAATTGGGTTGGGTACCGGTTTCAGGTTTTAAAGGACCAATCTATTATTTCCTTCCTGTAGCAGCGCTCTCGGCACAGCCAATAGCATTTATAGCGCGCTTGACACGTTCAAGTATGCTTGAAGTTTTGAATGCGGATTATATCAAAACGGCTAAGGCTAAGGGATTAAGCTGGATGGCTATTCTAAGCCGTCACGTACTTCGTAATGGTATCCTGCCGGTTGTTACTTACATGGGACCTATGACAGCTAACATCGTAACTGGTTCGGTTGTTATCGAGCAGATCTTTGGTGTTGGGGGTATTGGTAAACAGTTCGTGGAAGCGATTGGTGTCCGTGACTATACCGTTATTATGGGGATAACCATTTTCTATGGTGTACTACTTATGGTGGCCCGTTTCATTACTGATATTGCTTATGTATTGATTGACCCACGTATGAAATTAAGTGGAGGAAAGGAGGGCTAAAGAGTGGCATCTGATAATAACTTGTTAAAGAACATGAATCTAAAACCGGAAGATTTTCAAAAAGTCGGTGTAGATGAAAAAGAAGCAGAGGTTATTCAGCGGGAGAGTCTCTCTGCCTGGAAAGATTCTTGGCAACGGTTGCGTCAAAACAAAATGGCGATGACAGCGCTTGGGATTCTAGGCTTGATCGTGCTTGCAGCGATTATCGCTCCCTTATTCTCGAAATATAACTATTACTCCAATGACTTGATGAATACCAATAAGCCCCCTTCCTCCGATCACTGGTTTGGAACGGATGATCTTGGACGTGATATTTTCGTTCGTACTTGGTACGGAGCACGGATCTCCTTGATCGTTGGTCTAGCTGCGGCAGCCATCGACTTGTTTATCGGTGTTATCTATGGAGGTATTATGGGCTTCTTCGGCGGCCGTGTAGATAATATCATGAACAAATTCTCTGAAATTTTGTACTCCATTCCTTATCTGCTTGTTGTAATTTTGCTTTTGGTTGTGCTTGAACCAAGTCTTGGTACCATCATCCTGGCCTTAACCATTACGGGTTGGATTACGATGTCGTGGATTGTACGCGGTGAAATTATGCAGCTCAAGAATCGCGAGTTCGTATTGGCTTCCCGTTCCATGGGTGCAGGTTCTGCGAGACTGTTGTTCAAACACCTTCTGCCGAACGCAGTGGGTCCGATTATTGTAACGATTACACTTTCTGTACCAAATGCAATTTTTGCAGAGGCTTTCCTAAGCTTCTTGGGTCTTGGTGTACAAGCTCCTATCGCTTCACTTGGATCTATGATTAACGATTCACTCACCGGTTGGTTGTACTATCCATGGCGCTTCCTGTTCCCTGCCATTCTGATCAGTTTAACCATGCTTTCTTTCAACATTTTCGGTGATGGTCTTCGTGACGCGCTTGATCCTAAGCTGAAAAAATAGGAGGGGTATGGATGGAACCTATTTTACAAGTCAAAGATTTGCATGTTTCGTTTTTTGTTAAAGGCGGAGAAGTGCAAGCTGTCCGTGGTATGAATTTTGAAATTGGCAAAGGTGAAACGGTTGCCATCGTCGGCGAGTCCGGCAGCGGTAAGAGTGTAACTGCACAATCGATTATGCGGTTGATCCCTTCCCCACCCTCTAAAGTGAAAAAGGGAGAAATTATTTTCCAAGGACAAAATTTGCTAGACAAAAGCATGAAAGAAATGGAATCCATTCGCGGTAAAGATATTGGCATGATTTTTCAAGACCCGATGACTTCTTTGAACCCAACCATCAAAGTGGGCAAACAGATCACTGAAGTTTTGATTAAACATCAGAAAATGTCAGCGGCCGAAGCGAAAAAGCAAGGTATTGAGATGCTCAAATTAGTTGGCATCACAAATGCTGAGGCTCGCTTTAACCAATATCCCCACGAGTTTTCAGGCGGTATGCGCCAGCGTGTAATGATTGCAATCGCGCTAGCCTGCCGTCCGGCTTTACTCATAGCGGACGAGCCTACAACGGCTCTTGACGTAACCATTCAGGCGCAGATCATGGAAGTTATGAGAGAGATGCAGCAAAAACTAGGTACCTCCATCATTTTGATTACCCATGATCTTGGCGTCGTTGCCGGTATGTGTGATCGGGTAATTGTAATGTATGCAGGTGAAGTTGTGGAGACTGGAACAAGATGGGAAATCTTTAAGAATCCACAGCATCCATATACCAAAGGTCTGCTGCGCTCGATGCCGCGTCTGGACCAAAAGAAGGGCGAGCCGCTCATTCCGATCATCGGCACACCGCCAGATCTGATCAAGCCGCCGATCGGCTGTCCGTTCACCGCGCGTTGCAATGAAGCAATGCATGTTTGCGAACAAATCGATCCCGGCGCCACAGAATTCAGCGAAACGCATATGGCGCGTTGCTGGAATCTGCATTCGATGGCCAAGGAGGTGCAGTACTCTTGAGTAAGAACCTAATAGAAGTAGAAGGTCTTAAGAAATATTTTAATGTAGGTCAAGGCAAGGTTCTTAAGGCTGTTGATAATATTAACTTCTCCATCCGTGAGGGCGAGACGCTTGGAATGGTAGGGGAATCCGGTTGTGGTAAGACTACTGCTGGACGTACAATTCTTCGCTTGTATGAGCCAACTGCCGGAAGTGTGAAATATAATGGTACAGACATTTATAAATTGCCTTCTAACAAAATGAAAGCAATGCGCCGTGACATGCAGATGATTTTCCAAGATCCGTACGCATCACTTAACCCGCGTTTTACGGTTTCTGATATCATCGGCGAGGCACTGGACATTCACGGAATGGCTGGCAGTCGTGCAGAACGTAAAAAACGGATCGAAGAGCTGCTCGATATGGTTGGTCTTAACCATGATCACGCTACTCGTTATCCGCATGAATTCTCTGGTGGACAACGCCAACGTATTGGGATTGCCCGTTCGTTAGCGGTAAATCCTAAGTTCATCGTTTGTGATGAGCCGATTTCCGCGCTTGACGTATCCATTCAGGCTCAGGTCGTAAACTTGCTTAAAGAATTGCAAGATCGTCTGGGATTGACTTATCTTTTCATCGCGCATGATCTGTCCATGGTTAAACATATCAGTGATCGCGTAGCAGTTATGTACTTGGGTAAAATGGTAGAATTGGCGGAAAGTGAAGAGCTTTATGCAAATCCTATCCACCCTTATACCAAATCTCTCTTGTCAGCTATTCCAATTCCGGATCCGGAAATTGAAGTGAACAAGAAACGTATTCACTTGCATGATGAGCTTGGTAGTCCTATTTATTCTGCTAACGAAAAGAGCAATGATAGTGACTTTGAATTAGTAGAAGTATCCAAAGGACACTGGGTAAGCAAAAAATTTGCTTAAATCTATAGCGAGTATTAGACAGGCGGGAGCGTTATGCTCTCGCCTCTTGTATGTAGTGGGGATATTTAATAATCATTTTAATGGATAAGAAAATAAAACGGCTGCTCTTGCATTGCTTTTTTTCAGGTATGTAATTCTTTTGACGCGGCCCCTGACTTTGGATACAATCATATAGAGTTTACGAACTTGGATTTACATATAACTGCTCAGTAGAACTGGAGGCACTAGCAAATGAATATTGTTAAGGAACCGCTCTCGGGTGGATCTGCACTCGCGCGCGACTATATAGAAAATTTTGAAAAAGTTAGTCATTTGTATGGTGGGGATTTCCGAAGCAAAGAGAGTAGAAGCATTCGGGCAGAATGGCTGGATCGTAGTGAGGGTCTCCGTGCAGACCGGACACAAGTTGCTGCATGTCTACGGCAATATAATGAAAAGCATAATTCACATGATGCGGTGATGTCTTCCCTGGCACTTTTAGAACAGCCGGGAACGTTAGTGGTTACTGGCGGACAGCAAAGCGGATTATTCACAGGACCACTACTTGTAGTATATAAAGCAATGACAACCATTATGGCGGCAAAAGAAGCAGCAGAACAGCTCGGTCGACCTGTAATCCCATTATTCTGGATTGCAGGAGAGGATCATGACTGGGATGAAGTGAATCATACGTATGTATTAAATCGTACACAAGAGATTACAAAGATTAAGATAGAGAAATCAGAGGAGAAACGCTCCTCGGTGAGTAATATTCGTGTAGAAGATGAAAGCTGGCAGCAAGTAGTGGAACAGCTGGATGCGCTACTTCAAGATAGTGACTTTAAACCGCAAATTATGGAATTTATTCGATCTTCTTCGTTTAGAGCAGATAGTATGACGGATGCTTTTGCCAAGCTGATGGGTTCTTTATTTGGTAAATTTGGTCTGATCCTGCTCGATTCTGCTGATCCTAACCTTCGTAAGTTAGAAGAGCCTTTCTTTACTTCGCTAATTATGCAGAATGATGCACTGGAAACAGCGTACATGAATTCTGCTTCTGATATCGTGAACGCTGGGTATGAGCTTCAAGCTGACGTTACGGCAGGCAATGCCAACCTCTTTTATATACATGAAGGTGTACGATTATTGCTTCATAAGAAAGATGGCGTTTTTGCCGATCGCAAGGGCCAGGTATCGTTCACCCGGGATGAACTACTGGAGGAAGTGAAGGTTCATCCGGAACTATTCAGTAACAACGTGCTGACACGTCCGCTTATGCAGGATTATGTGTTGCCGGTTCTAGCAACGGTGCTAGGTCAAGGTGAGATTGCTTATTGGGCCATTCCGCATCGTGCGTTTGAGATCATTGGGGGACAAATGCCCCTGATCATCCCGAGAATGTCTTTCACAGTGGTGGAAGGTACGCTTCATAAGCATATGGATAAATATCAACTAAGCTTTGAGGACGTAAGACAGGGACTAGATCGTAAAAGACATGAGTGGTTGGCTGCACAGGATGAGCTGGGATTGAACAACGTTTCGAAGAAACTAAAGCTACTTTCTCTGCCATGTACGAACCACTGATAGAGCAGCTTGGAACCATTCAGGCAGGTCTGCTAAAACTAGGGAATAACAATAAAGATAAGATTTTAGATCAGATCACTTTTTTACAAGCGAAAGCCCAAGATGCAATGGCAAAACAGAATGAAGCTGCAATCCGTCAATGGGAGCGAATCGAGCTGTCGTTAATGCCACTGGGTAAACTGCAAGAAAGAGTGTACAATATCATGTATTACTTGAACCGCTACGGACTTCCATGGTTAGATGAGCTGATGGCTATTGAACCGGATTATAGTGGGACGCATCGTATCATTTATATGTAGAGAAGTATTGCTCCATAAAACAAAGAAGTAACGCTCACAAAACTTGGATTATGCTTACGAAGCGAGTTTTACTGCGAAGTAAAACATAGAAGTATCGCTCCATAAAACTTTTAGGAGGTTTCATTATGAGTTCATCAAAACAAAATAGTATCGTGGCTGATATGTCACTCGCACCCGAAGGTCATTTGAAAATCGACTGGGTTCGTCAACATATGCCGGTATTGAACCGTATCCGTGAGCAGTTCGAAGCTGAGCAGCCATTCAAAGGACTAAAAGTATCTATTACGCTTCATTTGGAAGCTAAAACCGCTTATCTGGCGAAGGTAGTCAAAGCAGGCGGTGCAGAAGTAACTATTACTGGATCGAATCCACTGTCTACACAGGATGATGTATGTGCGGCGCTTGTAGAGGACGGAATTACCGTATTTGCTAAATACAACCCGTCACCTGAAGAGTTCAAAGCCCTTAATATCAAGGCGCTGGAAAGTAAACCGGATTTGATTATTGATGATGGTGGGGATTTTGCTACATTGCTGCATTCGGAGCGTCCTGATCTAATGGAGAATATTCGTGGGGGTGCTGAAGAAACAACAACCGGCATCATTCGTCTAAAAGCTCTTCAAAAGCAAGGTGTGTTGAAGTTCCCAATGGTCGCAGTAAATGATGCTTATTGCAAATATTTGTTTGATAACCGCTATGGCACAGGCCAATCCGCATGGGATGGAATTATTCGAACAACCAACCTGATTGTTGCGGGCAAAACCGTAGTTGTTGTCGGATACGGCTGGTGCGGTAAAGGTGTTGCTATGCGTGCCAAAGGTTTGGGCGCAAAAGTGGTTGTCACAGAAGTGGATGCTATTAAAGCTGTTGAAGCACATATGGACGGTTTCGAAGTTATGCCTATGCTGGAAGCTGCTAAGGTTGGTGATTTCTTCGTTACAGTAACTGGTAATCGTTATGTCATTCGCGGTGAACATTATGATGTGATGAAGGATGGAGCAATCATGTGCAATGCAGGCCATTTCGACGTTGAAGTGAATAAGCCGGAATTGTCTGAAAGATCCGTATCTCAGCGTACTGTTCGCAAAAATATCGAAGAGTACCAGCTTCGCGACGGACGTAAACTATATCTGCTTGCAGAAGGCAGACTTGTAAATCTGGGTGCTGCGGATGGACACCCTGCCGAAATTATGGATACGACCTTTGCGCTACAAGCGCTGTCGTTAAAATATGTAAATGATAATTATAAGAGCATTGGCGTAAAAGTTGAGAATGTTCCTTATGAGCTGGATGAGCAGGTAGCACGCTACAAGCTGCAAAGTCTGGGCATTAACATTGATAGTCTGACTCCAGCACAAGTGGATTATTTGGACAGCTGGAATCTGAACGATTAATTACGGAACGCACAACAATAAAGTATATTAACCAAGTGTACCTTGAACTGAAGCAACTTTTGTAAAATATAAGAGAGTATAAGTTTTACGCTATACATTATCCTTATATTTCTCGCTTAAACGCTTCGGCGTCCTTTTAAGGACGCCGAAGGCGTTTATGCTTGAAAAGCCATGCAGCGGACAAGATTCCGATTGTATGGCTTTTTTCTGTGGCGAATTGTTTTTTGGGCAACGATCCATCTGATTTAGCAAAAAATTCCTTTCACCAGAAAAAGGTTTTTGATTTTTAATGGCGAATCTATTATGCTTAAGTGGTGAAAAGTGGGGTAAAGTGGGGATTCGGGGATTAGGGGTGGGAAAAAGGATGTTCATGGGAGAGTATCAACACAGCATTGACGACAAAGGCCGAATTATTATTCCGGCTAAACTCCGTGAATTGCTTGGAACCTCCTTTGTGACGACCCGTGGTCTAGACTCGTGTCTATTTGTTTATCCCATGGAAGAATGGGCAATCATGGAACAAAAGCTAAAAAGCCTTTCACTGATGAAATCAGATGCCCGTGCATTCAGTCGCTTTTTTTTCTCAGGCGCAACAGAATGTGTATGGGATAAGCAGGGAAGGGTAAATCTGCCGGCCAATTTAAGGCAGTATGCCAAACTGGACAAAGACTGTGTTATTCTGGGCGTTTCGAACCGGGTGGAAATCTGGAACAAAGAGCTATGGGAGCAGTACTTCGAACAGTCCGAGGAATCGTTCAACGAAATTGCCGAAAAATTGGTGGATTTCAATTTTGATCTATAAAACACAATATCGAATACTGTCCTGGAGGGATGCAGCTTGTTTCACCACATCACGGTGCTTAAAGAAGAAGCGACAGAAGGGCTGCACATCAAAAAAGACGGAATCTATGTAGATTGCACTCTCGGTGGAGCAGGCCACAGCGCACTAATTGCTTCCAAACTTAGCGGCGAAGGCCGATTAATCTGTTTGGATCAAGATGATTGGGCTCTGGAGAACGCAAAAGAAAGACTAGCTGAATACGGAGACAAGGTTGTACTCATTAAGACCAATTTCCGTGATCTGGAGAGTGTACTTAAGGATGTGCCCTTTGTACCACAAAAAGATGGCATTCCCCAAGTAGATGGAGTCCTCTTTGATCTTGGCGTATCCTCTCCCCAGTTTGATGAGGGAGAACGCGGATTTAGTTACAATCATGATGCTCCGCTGGACATGCGGATGGATCAGACAGCGCTATTAACGGCTGCTGATATTGTGAATACGTGGTCTGAGCAGGAGATTGCCCGTGTGCTTTTCCAATATGGAGAAGAGAAGTTCTCGCGGAGAATCGCTAAGAAAATTGTAGACAGAAGAGAAGAAAGTCCTGTGGAGACCACAGGAGAATTAGCTGAGCTTATCAAGGAAGGTATTCCGGCGGCTGCACGAAGAACGGGAGGACACCCCGCTAAACGTAGCTTCCAAGGTTTACGGATTGCTGTAAACGACGAGTTGGGTGCTTTTGAAGAAGGATTACATAGCGCAGTACGTTGCCTTGCACCAGAAGGTAGAGTATCCGTTATCACTTTTCATTCACTCGAGGACCGAATTTGCAAGCAAATACTAAGCAGCTATTTAAGCAGATGTACATGCCCGCCTGACTTTCCGTTTTGTGTATGTGGCGCGAA
>Ga0153923_100102_pt1 | contig 41258 bp, 35 predicted proteins | sample TSNJ007MetaG_FD_104682 | JGI IMG/M metagenome (GOLD analysis project Ga0153923, IMG submission 104682) | Attine ant fungus gardens microbial communities from New Jersey, USA - TSNJ007 MetaG | ecosystem: Host-associated > Fungi > Mycelium > Unclassified | place: USA: New Jersey, Brendon T. Byrne...
AGGTGCTTTGGTAACGCTCAGCATGCTCTTCCTGAACCGTCTTTCTCCGGGGGGAAGAATAGCAGCGGCATTACTGGGAATGGCCATCAGCTTCTTTGCACTCGCCTCATTTCACAGGATTCCTACTGCTGCGATTCTTTTTATGCTCGGCGCAGCCAAAGGAGTGTTGTTTCCTGCAATGGCATCACTCTTTATTAGTCTCGGTGGCCCTGGGCGAATGGGTCGGACTTTCTCCATGCAGTCGATAGCCATGTCACTCGGTGCATTCGCTGGGCCCGTGGCTGCTGGACAGCTAAGGTCCTTCGTTTCTCCTTACTTCATAGCCTTTCTACTACTAATGGTAGCATTGCTTCTTCTTCCACCTAAAAACACTGGTAAACTATCGAACCTCACTTCCAAATGGAACGGGCGAGCCGCATGATTCTTTGCTTTTACGACATTTCCCGGGGAATGAAGACTTTCCTGCAGAAACAGTTGTTAAAAATGACGATCCTTCGGTAAACTATAATGAGCCTGAAGCTTGGACCCATTCCCGGAGGTGATTGTCAGCTAATGTCCATAACGATTATTGTCGAAGGTAAGAACGATCGCAGCAGATTACGGCGCGTGCTGGTACCGGAAGTAGAAATCCTATGTACCTTTGGTACATTAAATACACTAAAATTAGAATCCCTCCGGCAACAAGTAGGAGATGGAGAAGTATACCTTTATTTGGATAACGATAGCTCTGGCAAAAAAATACGCAGTGTGCTCCGGGATGCCTTCCCTGATGCCGATCATATTTATACTCGTCGCGGATATGCTGGTGTGGAAGGTACGCCTGATGAATACAACATCACTCAGCTCGAAAAAGCCGGATTGGAAGATTTCATCGTCTACCCTGAACCACTTCCATTTTAGCTGAAACAAGTATAAGGATAATGTATAGCATGAAACTTATACTATCGTATATTTAAAAAAACGCCTTTTTCGTTATCCGCTCAATAAAGAGGGATTCGAAAAAGGCGTTTTTAATGTTTATGTTCTATTCCCGAGCCAATTCCGTCAGCTGATCGGCAAGAAATTCAGGAGTTACGTTCTCCGTATCTCCTGCGTCATACAATGCACGAAGTTGATTGTTCCGGTCAACTAACGCTATACGGTTGGCATGTACGAAATTTTCTTTGGAATTCCCTGCGATTAGTACTTTAAAAGAATCCGTCGCTAACTTACGAACTTCTTCCTGATCCCCCCGCAAGAAATACCATCCATCATAATTCGCCTGAAACCGGTCTGCAAAAGCCTTAATAGCTTCTCGAGTATCATTCTTCGGATCAAAAGAGATAGAAACAAAACCCGTATCTTTACCAAAACTGCCATCCTCGACCAGAATCTTCTGTGTCTGAGATAACAAAAACGTAGTTATAGGACATACATCCGGACACTGTGTAAAAAAGAAGTATACCAGCCGTGCTTTACCTTGTGTATCAGCCAGAGTAACCTGGTCTCCATTCACATTTTCAAGAGAAAAGTCCTGCACTTCTCCGATTACTGGCAATTTCTCTTTTCCTAAATTCAAAGAGTTAATTGCCAGATAACCAGCCATAATCAAAGCAAGTATTAGCAGAAGCCAAGTCCATTTATAACGCTTAAAGGTTTGCACGGACACGTATACCCTCCCTCTTCTTAACCGTGAATCGTATTCAATACAAGTACGATCAAACTAACTGTCAGGTAGTTAATGGAGAAGAGGAAATTCTTCTTCGCCCAGACTTCATCATCTTTAGCCTTAAAGCCCATCAAGGTCAATACTAACCAAGCCAAGGACAACGCTGATGAAATGATTAGAAAAAATATGCCTGCGTAATCGTAGGCGTACATTAACACTGGAATAGGCAGCAAAAGGGCTACATAAGGAATCATCTGAAATTTCGTACGTCGCGTCCCTTTAACTACAGGTAACAATGGAAATCCTGCCGCTCTATATTCTTCTTTACGTCTAATGCCCAACGCCCAGAAGTGAGGGGGTTGCCATAGAAACAACATGGCAAAGATCAGCCAAGCGCCTAGATCAACCGTTCCTGAAACCGCAACATAACCAATTACCGGGGGCATTGCTCCAGAAATCGCACCTACGGAGGTGCTCCATGTTGATGTCCGCTTCAACCAAAGCGTGTATACTACTACGTAAACGAACATACCAACAATTCCAAACAGACCGGCAAGCATACCTGAAAAAGCAAACAGCACGATCAAACCTGCAATACCAAGCCCAATGGCGTATAATAACACAGTGTTTGGTTTTAGTCGTCCTGTAGGAAGCCCCCGTTCACGGGTTCTTTCCATCTTCATGTCCAGATCCCGGTCGAAATAGTTATTAAAAACGCAGGCCGAAGCCATAACCAGCATAGTACCGAGCAGAGTCAGAACTAATCTGCCGTAATGAACATCCCAACCCGAGGCCAACCAATATCCCGCAAAGGCGGCAATAAGGTTAGATCGGATAATACCGGGTTTTGTTACAGCAATGAAATCACGCCAGCTAGCACCTTCCGGTGGAGATTTTGCAGACATGGCTGCAGAGTCGGAAGAAGCTTGAAATGTTATATGATTGTCCACACCTAATGATCCTCCTTCTAAACGAACATGTAACGTTCTAACCGAAGTTTTTTAAACTTCGCTGTTAACTTTATCATAACAAACCCGTGAAGACTTTGACAGTCATGGAACAGTAAGTTCATGAATTCGACAATTACGTGACAATATTTATTTTGTATTTATTTCAATCCCCTTAATAACCAGAGCTGTATTTGGGTAATTATTAAATAGAGAACTTCCGAACAACAAAGGAGAACTGACCAATGGATACTGCTACACATTTAGTTATGGGCCTAGGCTTAGCCGGGCTTTCCTTCGTTGATCCCATCGTTGCTTCTGATCCGAAACTGGCCGGGGCTGTTATGCTGGCAACAGTGCTCGCCTCTCAGGCTCCTGATGCCGATACTGCGCTACGACTGAAGGACAATGCAATGTATATTCGAAATCACCGAGGAATCACACATTCCCTACCCTTTCTAATTCTGTGGCCTGCGCTGATTTCCTTCGTGTTAGGCCCCTTATTTGGTTTTACTGATTTACAAGCTCTAAGCCATATTGCGCTCTGGAGCTTCATTGGTGTAGGTGTTCACGTATTTTCTGATCTATTTAATACCTATGGCACTCAGGCTGCACGTCCATTCACGGAGAAATGGATTGCATGGAACATCATCCACATTTTTGATCCGTTTATATTTGGTAGCCATATCGCAGCCATCCTTCTCTGGATCACCGGGATCATTCCACCGCAACCTTTATTTATTACACTGTATGCCTGTACTATTCTTTATTATATTTGGAGAACCGTCGTTCACGCACGTCTCACGCGTAATATTAAGCTTAAGGATTTACATCATAGTGCCGGCGAACGTTATATTGTAATCCCTACAATTTCACTAAAGCGCTGGAACGTAGTCAAGGTGAAAAAAGATGGCAGCTATGATGTTGGGCAGTTAGTCAATAACCGACTGGAATGGTTCAAACATGCTGTATGCTCGACTCATCCTGCTGTGGAGATTTCCAAGTCGCACCCTGATATTCAGTCCTTTCTATACTTCACCTCTTATGCAGTAGCCGAAGTCGAGGAACTCCCTTCAGGATATATGGTGCGCTGGGGGGACGTACGTTATTTACATCGCAAACAATACCCGTTTGTGGCTGTATTAGTGATGGACAATCAATATCGACCTTTAAATACTTATGTAGGTTGGCTTAGCAGCGAGAAGCTCGACAAACGATTTTCCATTGACCCTGGTTCTTTACGATGAAACTGTAGACTTACGCAGAGATCTATTCTATAATCACAAAAAATCCCGGAGTATTATTATCATACTCCGGGATTCATTTTAGCAGACATAGAAAGGAAGGCTCTCTTAATGGGTAAAGGACTTTCACTTTGGTTCGCTTGTTCTTCTATTCTTATTCTTACTGCCGCTTCAATCGCGATCAGTTATAGCTTTTGGTTGGCACTTCTGCTCGGGTTTCTCTGTGTCATGAATATTGGCTGGGGATTTATCCTCAAGGCCAAGATCAGACGCAAACAGGAAAGCCTAAGCGCTGATTAGATTAACGAGCTGGCAGAAATCCCATCCGCTCTTTAACTCCATTCAACGTCTCAGTTGCAACAATACGTGCACGACCAGCACCTTCAGCAAGAATATCTGTAATCGCACCCGAGCTACGAATTTCATTATATCTTTGTTGTAAAGGCTCAAGCGTAGATACAACCACTTCAGCAAGATCTTTCTTAAAGCCGCCATACATTTGCCCTTCATAACGATCGGCAATTTGCTGGAGTGTCATTCCAGAACATTCGGAATAAATACTCATCAAATTACTAATCTCTGGCTTATTAGCTGGATCAAAAATTACTTCACGTCCTGAATCAGTCGTTGCACGGCTGATTTTTTTACGGATTACGTCCGGTGAATCTAACAGAGCAATGTAGCTGCCTGCGTTAGGATTGCTCTTGCTCATTTTTTTGGTGCCATCATCCAGAGACATAATACGTGCACCCACCTCTGGAATGTACGGCTCCGGAATGGTAAAGAATTCGCCAAAACGATTATTGAAGCGACCAGCTAAATCACGAGTCAGCTCCAAATGTTGTTTTTGATCTTCTCCAACTGGCACAAGATCCGCATTATAAACAAGAATATCTGCTGCCATCAAGGAAGGATAGACGAATAAACCAGCGCCAACAGAATCTTTACCTGATGATTTATCTTTAAACTGGGTCATACGCTCCAGCTCGCCCATTGCTGTAAGTGTCGTCATGATCCAGCCCAGTTCAGCGTGTTGTGGCACATGCGACTGCATATAGACATTAGAACGTGCAGGATCAATTCCTGCTGCAATAAAGAGGGCCGCTACGGATTCTGACTGTTCACGCAGTGCCGCAGGATCTTGTGCTACAGTGATTGCATGCATATCGACAACCATAAAGAAACATTGATGATCATCTTGCAGCTTCACAAAATTTTTCAGTGCTCCAATGTAGTTCCCCAATGTAAGTGAACCGCTTGGCTGAATGCCTGACATTACTTTTTTCATAATATAGACCTCCGTTTGATGTCATTTCTAAGTTTCCGAGAACGCAAAAAAAGCCTCATCCGCAAGGGACGTGAGACCGTGGTGCCACCCTTATTCGCTGCTTAATCTTGTTTGACAAGAAAAAAACAGCCTTAGTCTTCCGTTAACGGGGAAGATCCGGCCGGTCTACTAGGGTATCTAGCTCCCGTTCAAGCTCGGCGCTCAGGGGTCCATTCATCAGGTTTGTCCTACCGGTTCGCATCAACCACCGGCTTTCTGAAGGTGCAATGCCTGCCTACTTGTCCCCGTCATCACATTATCATCATGAATTAATGCCTTCATCATAGAACCATAAAGAGAAGTTGTCAAATCACTTAACCACTACCGTATAAATCTGTTATGATAAGGTTATCCATGTTCTATTCGATTACAGTTACGATAAAGGAGCATATCTCATGAAACAGGTGACCAAAGGGCAGTGGGGCGGTTATGATACTTATATTTTGCACAGCCGTGAACTGGAAGTCACGCTTTTGCCGCGACTAGGAAATAACGTGATTTCATTGTTTGATGTCAAGAAACAACGGGAAATTCTACGGCGGCCTGATGAAAGCGATCAAGCTTTCTTTATGCAAAAACCTTACCATTTTGGTATGCCGCTATTAATTCCACCCGGAAGAATTCGTAAGGGCCAATTTCAATTCGAGGGTACAAGTTATCAATTTGACCAGAATACCGCTAATGACAATCATATTCATGGTCTACACCGAACTCAGGCCTGGTGTGTCAGCGATATTGAAGAAGATGAGGATGGTTGCGCGGTCACTACTGAATTCCGAACGGAAGATGATCCACACTGGATGGAGCAATTCCCTATCCCACTAAAATTCGAAATGACGTTTAGGCTTCAGGAAGCCCGATTTACCCAAACTTTAAAGGTTACTAATCTTGGAGATCATCGAATTCCTTTTGGGATCGGTTATCACACCTGGTTTATGATTGATGGAGAACCTGAGCGCTGGAATCTTAAGCTCCCAGTAAATAGTATTTATGAACTGAACGAAGAATTGCTCCCTAGCGGCAATCTGATTCCACTTGGTGATCTGGAAGCCTTGAACACCGGAATGAACATGCAGGGAACTAATTTTGATACTGCTCTACGTATTGGAGAAAAACAGCCTGTAGAAGCCTTATTATTACGTGATGATGGTTATGGCCTTCGTTATACTGCTGACGAGAATCTATTCCGTCACTGGGTGCTATATACCAAAGGACCGGCTGATCAATTTCTGTGTATTGAGCCCTATACCTGGCTCGCGAATGCACCGAATGTATCCGAGGATGCTTCCTTCACAGGTCTTTTAACGGTAGAACCCGGTCAAAGTCAGAATCTATCCACCCTGCTGGAAATGATCTATCCTGAGATTTAAAGCAGATATACATTATATCGGTCTTGCCTTGCGATTACGTAAGGGAAGACCGATTTTTTTGTGTAATCCCTAGTAATAAAGGATTTCTATCCTCACTTTTATTTCACTAATAATTACCATCCTTAAAACCTTTCGAAGTGATGCATGAATTAACCTCCTAGCGCTCATACTATCTTCACAACGGGCGAAGGAGGTGACACACATGGGTCAAGCAGGTCAAGGTCGTAGCAGCCGTTCCAATAACCTGGTCGTTCCTCAAGCAACTGCGGCATTGCAACAGTTGAAATATGAAGCAGCACAGGAGCTTGGAGTAACGATCCCAGCTGACGGTTATTACGGGAACTACACTTCTCGCGAAACTGGTTCTCTGGGCGGTTACATCACTAAACGTCTAGTACAACTGGCAGAACAACAACTGTCTGGTCGTCAGTAACAACGTTATCTTAAGTGTTTTATCCGGCTAGGGCGATATCAAGCATAAAGCCTAAAGCCGAGTAGCTTTTGAGCCCTCTCACACTTCTTTCTGAAGCTGTGGGAGGGTTTTTGATTTTCACAATTATTGAAATTTTATGTAAACAACGCTTAACCAAAAAACTGTTCGGAACTTTCAGCAAAGGCATTACGAGGCGATCGAATCATTAGATTCGCCATATTATAATTGGACTCCAACGTAGCATCTACAATCACCATTCCCTGTCTAATGGCGAATTCATAAGAAATCTCACCATGCGTCCAACGCCGCTTGTATTTCAGGCTTTCCAGCGCCATTAGTCGAAAAGAAGACTGTTGTCCATCTGTCATCCCTTCTTTTGCATCAGTGAATCCCCCGCCTCTCCCAGAAAGAGGATTATGTCGTATCCCGAATTTTCCGATCATGTTATTTCGTATTTGCACAAAAACCGTACCAGAAGTTAATCCCGATAATTCTTCCTGCAGCTCCTTAAACACCATATCCATCTGTCTCGCTAATGAGAGTTGTTCCGTCTTAAGCATTACTTTTCCTCCTAAAAGTTTTGTGAGCATAGCTTGATTTGAGTGCACTTCGCAGAACCGACTTCGTAAGCGCTTGCTTATTTTTGTGAGTTCAGCCAAGTGGTACTCTAGCGTGCCTTATATAAGGCTTAAGACTCATTATAGGTTACTAACAAATGGCAAACAACATTATTCGGCAAAATTGGGTTATTATCCCTATAGATGCGCAAAATCCATAGATTAATCGCATATTTCTTTTTATAAATCGTGATTTTTCGACATTTTATCATTAAAAAAAGCCCCTGTATCAGGGGCTTTTGCGTGTTCATGCTGAAAAATTGTTGTTTTTTCTACCGCTAAATTTGTCTTAGTTTAGACTTTTTCAAACTAATTGCTCCGTCATCTCCAAGAACTCATTAATGTCAGCTACAATCAGATCTGTAGCGCCTTGCCAGAAGTCCGGCTTCGTAAGATCCACACCCAGATGCTTAAGTACCAAATCCTCTAAAGTCATCACACCAGTATCTTGCAACAAGCTATCATATTTGTCTGCAAAGGACGCTCCTTCTTGCAGAGCCAGTCGATACAAGCCTGTGCTGAACATGTAGCCAACGGTGTAAGGGAAGTTATAGAACGGCACATCTGTGATATAAAAATGCAGTTTAGAAGCCCAGAAATGAGGATGGTATTCCGAAAGCACCCCACAGAAGGCTTCCTTCTGTGCTTCCACCATCAATTCAGACAGCTCCTCAGCATTTACAAGGCCTTCCTTACGTTTCTCATAAAAACGAGTCTCGAATAAGAACCGAGCGTGAATGTTCATAAAGAAGGCTACGCTGTTTTGAATTTTCGTTTCAAGCAACGCCAGTTTCTCTTCAGCGTTGCTAGCGGCTTTAACCTGAGCGTCAGATACAATGACCTCTGCGAAGGTTGAAGCAGTCTCTGCAACGTTCATAGCGTAGTTCTGATTAAATACAGGTTGATCATCCAGCAAGTAAGAATGATAAGCATGTCCCAGCTCATGTGCCAAGGTTGAAACATTGGAAGTTGTACCGCTATAAGTCATGAAAATCCGCGATTCCTTACTCTCAGGGAAGGATGTACAGAAACCTCCAGGACGTTTTCCCGGACGATCCTCAACCTCAATCCAGTTATTATCAAAAGCACGCTCTGCAAACTCTGCCATCTTCGGACTAAATTTGCGGAACTGGGTAACGATATCTTTAGCGGCCTGATCATATGGGATTTTACCTGAAGATTTACCCACTGGCGCTTCGACATCTACCCAAGAAAGAGCATCCAGTCCAAGCAGCTTAGCTTTACGCTGAAGATAGGTCACGAGTGCAGGCTTGCTATTCGTAATCACGTCCCACATCGCATTCAAAGTATCTTGTGACATGCGATTGATGCTCAGCGGATCTTTCAGAATATCTTCCCAACCTCTTCCTTTATAGAGCTTCAGACGGAAGCCCGCTAAGTGATTCAAGGTATCCGCACAGTTATCTGCTGCTTCGGTCCATGCTTCTTCCCATTTATGGAACATGGATTGACGTACTTTCGGATCTGGATCATCCAGCTTGTTAAAAGCTTGACCCGCGGAGAGCAGCTTTGTTCCTTCTTCATCCTCAAATGGGATCTTAATCGAGCTTACAATCGTATCATAGTGCCCGCTCCATCCATGATATCCGTCAACGGCTAGTTCTAGTGCTAAGCTTTCCAACTCTGGACTCATCTTCTCACGGGCCAAGTCACGGCTCTCGCTCAGCACGAACGTTAATGGAGCAATCTCCGGACGTGCCATCCACTCTGCCCATACCTTGTCTGTAGTCTGACGAAGCACATTACTGAATTGTGAGCTAATGCCTTCGAATCCGGCACGCATACTTGTCACTCGAGCCGCCAGTCTTACCGCACCCTTGTCCATTTGATTCTGAGCGCCCAGACAGTCTGCGAAGGAAGAGACCTCCACAAGTCTTCCTGAACAGCTCTGAAGCAGTTCTATAACCTCGTCCAGCGCCTTTGTAGACTCAACATCCGTTGGAGCTACAGCATTCTTCACCAGACCCTGTAAGGCTGCAATATCTTGTTCAAGATTCTTTAAAAAGCTTTCTAACTCAGTAGAGGACGATCCTCCAGGAAATATGGAATCAAGTTCCCAAGTCAGTGATAATGGTTGTTTCATGTCTTCTCACCATTCCTTTGCTCTCATTTGGTTTTCTTTGTAATTGACTTAACACCATGGTAAAGTGAATAACGATACCGGAACATTCATAGCCGATAAACTTTAGGAGGGCATCCATATGAAGCCACTACAAATTTCACCGGAAACAGCCATAACGTTATCCAAGCAACTAGGCGTTCCACTGGAACACTTGATGCATATGCCCCAACATATTTTGCTACAAAAAATAGCTGAGCTATCCAAAAAGCAGAATTCACCGCAAGCTGAGGATGGAAATGAAGAGTCTCCTTCTGGGAAGGATTCACAATGATTCCTTTTAGTCATACCTGGCCTTATGACATTATTTTAGGCGATATGTATGTGCAGTATTGCCCTTTCTGCAACTCGGAGAATGTTCTTCTCCCTATGAAGCCAAAAGAATTGCAAATCGTTCGTGACGGCAAGAAAAAACTACTTGTCTTCCCATGTTGCAGCGCCAGTCCCACAGTTGTAGATAACGACGGAGATTACCTCCTATTCGATCGGGCAGTCCGATAAATAGAAGGTCATCTAAATCCCAATCTTACCATTTTTATAAAGCGCAGACGAGAGCATTACTCTCTTCTGCGCTTTTTGTTGTTCGTGAAGCTTTAAGAACCTGAAGGCAATCCATCGGCATCAATATCTACAGCTTCGCCGCGCATTTGCTCTCTTAGAACAACCCACTGCTCCCTGGCAGCTCGAATCATCGCAGCATCCATAATCTTCTGATCATTAATCAGGCGGGAAAACCACATTACAGCCACAGAGAACTCTCCGATGCGCCGGTTAAGTTCGCCGATAAGATACATGAGCCGGGCATCATTGCCAGCTATTCCGTCTTTTTCGTATACCTTCACATATTCAGCTAATGAATAGCGCAAAAAGCGTTGTTCCTGTTCCGTATTCCCTTGATACCGATACAACCAGGCAATGTGATGAAGCAGACTTGCAATAATTCGATCCTTATCGTTAATACTTTGAGCGCATAAAAGCGCCAGTTTATAGGTCTCAAGTGCAGTTTCCCAGCTTCGTTTATCCCCAAAGTCACGGCTCTTCCATCGTTTTCCTACCTGTTCATTAAATGCTTTTCGCTGCAGATCCGTCAGCTTGTCCGCTGAATTTTCTGTAGAGGCAAACCCACAACTCGGGCAGACACGTACAACATAATAATCCGGATTCTCGTTTTTGTAATATGCGCAAAAATCAGCATCGCGGCGGATAGCCTTTTTTAGGCTAGGGCGTACGCGAGAGGTTGAAAATTCATGTTCACAATTGCAACATTTGACCTTAATAGAATATAGGGGTATTAACTCTGGCAAGTACTCTCATTCCTTTCAGGATCAACCTGTCCCTTATTATTCCTGGGGCATGTTAACAAAATGATGTGCGGGACCTGCAAGGCGGCTAAGGACGAACGAACGTAGCGGCTCTTCTACGCCGGTCTCCTCAAGCGCCTCTTTCATACACTGCAACCATTCTTCAGCACGTTCTGGAGTAATGGGAATATGCATGTGCCTTGCTCTCATCATGGGATGTCCATGCAGTTCTGAATACAATGGGCCACCGCCAAAAAACTGTGTCAGGAATTGATACTGCTTCTCCAGAACAGGAGAAATGTCTTCAGGAAATAACGGACCCAGCTGCGGATGAAGCTGCACTTTGGCATAGAACACTTCCACCAATCGATGTAGCGCCTCAGCTCCTCCTAGGTTCTCATATATACTCTCATTTGGATTCATTGAGGTTACCAGCTCTCTTCCATATTAATGAAACGTTTCTTACTTTATTATACCAAAAAAAAGCACGGCTCGGATATCCGTCGAAAGTGCCCCTAAACGGCAGAAAAAAGACGCTAAACTATAGTTTAGCGCCTGGAGGTTATTGTCAGTAGGTCCGAAATTCTTCATCACCTGAAGGGACGAGAGAGACCCGGATCACATATACAAAAGCACAAACGAGAACTCCGGCTACAACGCTCATCGCCATCACTCCATCCCATTTATTCTTGTAACAGAGGGTGCATTTCTTATTTACATAATATCATATTTCGAACGAAAAAGCACCGATTTATGTAACCGCTTCCTTTATTTTTTTTGTGCTGTTTGTCCTTCTTTTCGCATACATCTAACCATAGATCAGGAGGCGTTAATTATGACTTTTAAAAAGATTGGCGGCCCACTGCTGGGATTAACATTGGCAGGCTGTATGCTGCTGATGTTGCTTCATCCGGAGGCATCCCTTGGCGCAGCCTTACGAGGCCTGGCCATCTGGTGGGATGTGTTATTCCCCTCCCTATTTCCATTCTTCGTCATATCCGAAATCATGCTAGGCCTAGGGATCGTTCATCTCTTCGGTGCACTGCTCGATCCATTGATGCGCCCTCTTTTTGGTATACCAGGTAGCGGCGGGTTTGTCGCTGCGATGGGATATGTATCAGGATATCCTGTTGGCGCTAAATTAACCGCTAAGCTGCGGGAACAGAATCTGATTAGCAGAGTAGAGGGCGAACGATTAGTCGCTTTCACAACCTCCTCTGACCCAATCTTTCTGTTAGGTGCAGTATCCGTTGGTTTCTTTCGAGACGCATCGTTGGGGCTCATCCTAGCCCTCGCCCACTATGGGAGCGGTTTGATTGTTGGCTTGCTAATGTCGTTCCATGGACGCAAAGAACAGAGCTCCCCCTCCCAAGACCCATCCATAACTAGTTCTACTGCCCCCTCTGTTCCAGCCAAAAAAGGTTTTGGAAGAATCCATGCAGCACTTCTTGCCATGGAGGAAGCTCGGCGCAAAGATGGACGGAGCTTTGGGGAGCTATTAAAGGGAGCAATCCAGTCCTCGCTAAAGCTTATCATTGTCGTAGGCGGTTTGGTTGTATTCTTCAATGTGCTAATGGAACTGCTAGCCCGTGCCGGTATCCTATCCTCCCTCTTTAACATGACAGGACATCTTGTGTCCCTTGTAGGTGGTCCTCCAGAACTAGCTCAGGCTCTCATTAGCGGATTCTTTGAGGTGACGATCGGTGCCCGTTCAGCAGGTGAAGCCGCAGCTTCCATCCCGCTTCAGTTCAAGGTAGCGGCAGCTGCCTTCATTCTCTCTTGGGGCGGATTATCTGTACATGCCCAGGTGGCAAGTATTCTGAATGGTACCGGGCTGCGGTATCTGCCATTTTTGACTGCACGGCTAATTCACGCCATACTCGCATCAGGATTGGTCTTGCTGCTCTGGAACCCTGTGATGAACACAGGACTGTCTACCGCATGGGTATCATTACCAGCCTCTGCTGCCTTTACTCCTTCTGCCTCAGGGATTACGGCAAGCCTCGCCCTACTGAGCCTATTATTAACTGCTGCAATTCTAGTCTCACTGCTTATCCCTGTATTCATGACAATGATTCGATGGGTACGGCGAAGTTGATTAACATATTGTGTTCCGGGTCAAGATTGATTATGATCGGTGTATGACTGAATTATACAAAAGGAGCCTGTACATCTTGAGATATTATGTTCTGGACCGCGGTGATGAACTATCAATCAAACTTGCCGAGCAGTTTCACAAGCTGGCGGCGGAGCGGGACCTGCAACTGGATGCCGAGTCTCCCGAAATCGTCATCTCTATTGGCGGAGACGGCACAATGCTGCACGCTTTTCATACCTTTATCGATCAAATCCCCAATCTAGCCTTCGTAGGTGTGCACACAGGACACTTAGGCTTCTATGCGGACTGGCAAGCGGAAGAACTACCCACCTTAATCGACTACATGTGCGGAACCGAGGATTCTGAGCCTCAGAAACCTCGTATCGTGAAATATCCGTTGCTTGAGCTGGAAATTCACAAGAAATCCGGTTCTTCGTCCCACATTGCCCTAAATGAATTTACCCTTAAAGGGGTAGATGGAACTATAATGATTCAAGTTGACATCAATGATGTTACCTTCGAAATGTTCCGGGGTGATGGGCTTTGTATTTCTACTCCTTCTGGTAGCACGGCCTATAATAAAAGCCTTGGGGGAGCCATGGTTCACCCATCTATAGAAGCGCTGCAGATTGCCGAAATCGCCTCAATTAACAACCGCGTATTTCGAACAATGGGGTCGCCATTACTACTGCCGAAGCATCACCATTGCGATATTCTTTCATGTAAGGATCAGCGCTTACTACTCACGATAGATCATAACAATATCCCAGTAGATGATCTGATTTCAGTACGCTGCCAAGTATCGGACAAGAAGGTCAGTTTTGCCAGGTACCGTCCTTTTCCGTTCTGGAACCGTGTACGTGAAGCTTTTTTAGTTTAAGATTAACCTTCGATCCAACGATTTTCAGTGGCTGGAGATATCCATTTCTCCGGCTTTTTTGTGTGACAAAACTAACACCAACTGATAGACTGAGAGAGAAGCCAAATGGTATAATGAGGCTATTTTACAAAGAGTTACATAAAAGGAGAGAGTACTGTTGAAAAGATTTTTATCCCTCTTAAGCATAAGTCTACTGGCCCTCATACTTGCGGTCCCGGCTTTTGCAGCATCGAAACCAATTGATGTTTATATTAACGGAAGTAAGGTTTCCTTCACCGCTGGATCCCCATACTTAGCGAACAATTCTGTACTTGTACCTTTCCGGGTTGTCTTTGAGAAGCTTGGACTTCAAGTTCTCTGGGATGCCAAAACTGGAACGGTAACAGGAAAAAGTTCAAATCTTGCGATTACCCTCAAAATTGGCAGTAACCGCGCTACTGTTAACGGAACCGTTAAAAAACTAACCACTGCACCAGTTTCCTCAGCCGGCACTACATACATCCCTTTGCGTTTTATCGCAGAGGCAACCGGGGGCACAGCTGTCTGGAATTCTACCAGTAGAAGTGTACAAATTACTACTCCTGTCTCCAAAGGTAAGGACGAAGCAGCCATTACAGCATTAATCCGTTTGTCTAATCAATATTTCAATGAAGAAAAAGCGACTAGCTTCTACTCCCTTATGGATTCGGAGTACTCTTACACGGACTCAGTGGCCGAACTCAATGAATCTTTTAAAGCTTTTGACATAAAGAATACTATTGATAGCTTGGAAATCCTCGACATTACAGCTGACGAAGCCACTGTGTATACGCTTGAAAGTTCACGCAGAATAGGTGGGGCTTATACTCCAGATACAGAGAATGAATACGTATATACCCTGGTCCGCAAGAACGGAAGCTGGAAGATTTCATCCGTGGAATCCCAAAGCTCGACCGTTCTCCTTACTCGTGAACAAGGTATAAAACCAGCAGCCAACATCCCTCAAAACGATGCGGATGCCATCAAAGGTACTATTAGCAAGTATTATCAAGCAATGAACGAACAGAATCCTACAGCAGTTCTTTCCACGATGACTTCATATGGAGAAGAATATGATTCCTCTCTCAAGGCAGATTTGGATGATTTCTTTGCTTCGTATGATATTACCTATACTCCAGGCATTTCAAATATTTATTATTACAGTGCCAAGGAAGCTGCTATATATGTAGAAAGCAAAGACAAGGAAGCTAGTGAAGAGGAGACTTATGAGCAGGGCCTTATCTATATTCTATCCAAGTCGGATACTGGTGTTTGGACAATCGATGACACATATAGCATCTACAATAAACTTGTGAAATCCTAATAAAAAGGGTGTTTGATTCCATGAAATCAAAAAAAATAATAAGTGCACTGTTAACCAGCTGTCTAGCTTTATCTATTACATTTGCTCCAATGGCTTCCGCTGCAGATGCCGCTAAAGCTTCCACAGACAACAGTGATCTTATTAATGAAGTAATGAAGCTACTGGAGAACTATAATCTTTCAGATGTAGATAAAGATATTTTGATTCGCGGAGCAATTGACGGCATGGTGAACACACTGGATGATCCATACAGCCAATACTTCAATTCCGAGGAAGCGGCGCAATTTGAACATGCGGTTGATCTCGAATACGTTGGCATCGGTGTTAAACTTCAATATACGCCAACAGAGCTCTACATCGAAGAAATCTCTCCAGGTTCTCCTGCTGAAAAGGCAGGCTTGAAACGCGGCGATACGATTCTCAAAATCAACGGAATACCTGTTGACGAAACGGATGATTCGGAACTAAGTGGAGCCGCGGGCACTAAGGTCACCCTGCTGATCCTCAGAAATGGTGTCACAAAATCTTATGTTGTCACCCGAAATGAATTGAACTCGACTTCCGTTTTTGGAACCCTCATTGGTCCGAAGATTGCCTATATTTCGCTAAGTGGTTTCACACAGAATTCTGATGAAGAATTCGCCGCTATGCTGAAGAAGATGCGTACAGCGGGAATGAAATCCATGGTGCTTGATTTACGTGATAACTTGGGTGGCTACATGGATTCGGCATACAACATTGCCTCTAGTTTTATGGATAAAGGCATCATGATGTATACCTCTGATCAAAGTGGCGCGTTAACTCCTGTAACGATTACTAGTGGCAGCAAAATCGGTGTGCCCGTCGTAATTCTAACCAACGAATACACTGCAAGTGCGTCAGAAGCTCTTACGGGCGCCCTGCGCGATAACAAGCTGGCTACTGTTGTAGGCACTCGTTCTTACGGCAAAGCGCGTATCCAAAGCCTACTTCCAGTGTCTAATGGCGACATGCTGAAATTGACCACGCAGAAATATCTAACACCTAAAAAAGAAGACTTTAATCATATTGGTCTCGCACCGGATATTGAGGTAAAAGGGAAAACTGCACAGTTGATTACCGCCCTGCAGATTGCTGGAATGAAGACTTTAGAAGTCACCGGAGATCATCATATCTTAAATATCAACGGGGTTCCTTTTGCTGGTAATGTTGGTCTTGTTAAGCAGGGCGATAAAACTTATGCTTCATCGCTGGTGCTGGCTGCGCTTGTCGAGGGCGAGATCACCTGGGATGCCAAGAACAAGAAGGTCATCGTAAAGAGCGGAACAGGCACATCTACCGGCTTTACGCTTTCCTCCAAAGAGGCGCTATCTCAGAATGGTGAGACCTACATTGAATTAAATGCCTTTAAGAAGAAGTTTCCGGCACTCGTATGGAGTTACAATGCTACACAAAAGCAATTGAAATTATCTATAAAATAATCCATAAGAAAAGGCAGCAATTCTCCAGAGATGGGGTTTGCTGCCTTTATTATTTGTACATATCTATTCAAAAGAAAAAAGCTGTCTCATTCGTAGAAGGACTCTACTTATGGTCAGCTTTCATCGTTAAGATTGTGGATTTTCTATGTTTTGTGTGTTTTGTGTGTTTTGTGTGTTTTGTGTGTTTTGTGTGTTTTGTGTGTTTTGATTATTTTGAGGCTTTTGTGTGTTTTGGGGTTTTTGGGATTGACCTTGTGGTGGTCTGCTTTGAAATTCCTTTTTGGATTTCTTCCCTTGCGAATCTTTACCCCGGTGATTTCGACTTTGATGTTCTCTCAAAGGTCTATCCTTAGCAGAAGTCATCTCTTTAAATGCAGCAGATGAATTCGAACCTTGCTTAGATGATGTTTCTTTAGAGGAGAGCTCCTTATCTATAGCCGCTCCATCATTATCTTCAGCTTCTAGCTCCGAATCTTCTTCCTCACTCGGCTCTGGTATTTCTTTGATCAGAATATCCTTGAACAAACCTTCTTGTGGTACCTCTTTTAACTTATGCAACACAAAATATGCGCAGCCAAAATTGCAATATTCATTAATATAATCGACCATGCCAGAAATCGCTGTATCCCGATTCACCTTTGGGTGGTTGTCCCGATAAAAACCTTTCAAACGCAGCTGACTGTAACCCCAGTCACCAATAATGTAGTCGTATCTTTCCAGCACTTCGCTATATCTTCCGCGAAACGCCTCCGGATTCCAACCATCCTTATGATCTAACATTAGTTCGTAGCCTTTTCCGCCTATAACGATCAAACCTTTTGTCGCCTGCCTTTCGAAGGAAAGTATTTTCGTTGATTATGCCGTCATTTCCGAGAAATATTGGGCTTTCGGTCGCTGTTGTTGATTAATTTCTTCTATTTGAACCGCATCAGCGGTGAAATTAATCAACAAAGGCGAACGCTACGCTCCTACAGCTCCAACATTTCTCTCCAATGACTCAAATCAACGTTTTTTTATGTGTAACCTATGGGCTGAGTGTTTCAGAACGCTATCGCTCCTTCAACCCTCTCCTTAATAAAACCTTTTTGTGACTTTGTCACTATTTCAAAAAAATTAACTAGAAGAAACCGTGCGCTCCTCACGAGCTTGAGCGGCAGATTTCACCTGCTCATGCGCACGATAAGAGCTGCGAACAAGCGGAGCTGATTCCACATGGCTAAAGCCACGCTTCAATCCCTCTTCCTTAAGCAGCGCAAATTCCTCTGGTGGATAATATTTCTCCACATTCAAATGCTTTGGAGAAGGCTGCAAGTATTGTCCTAAAGTCAATATATCACAATTTACGGCTCGTAAATCATCCATTGCTTGTAAAATCTCATCCCACTCTTCACCGACTCCAAGCATAATGCTTGATTTGGTAGGAATATCCGGCTTCATTTCCTTGGCTCTGCGCAGCAGTTCCATCGAACGGCGATACTTCGCTTTAGCCCGTACACGGTCTGACATCCGTTCCACCGTCTCAATATTATGGTTAAGAATGTCTGGATTACTGTTCATAACAATCTCTAGACTATTCCGTTCTCCCAGGAAATCTGGAATCAATACTTCAACACTACATAACGGAAGGCGTTTACGAATTGCCGCTACCGTCTCAGCAAAAATCTGAGCGCCACCATCCGCAAGATCATCACGGGCCACACTGGTCACCACGCAATGGCGAAGGTTCATTCCCTCTGCAGCTTCTGCTACACGTTCAGGTTCCTGCAGGTCCAGCTCTGTCGGCAACCCTGTATTCACAGCGCAGAAACGGCATGCGCGAGTACATATATCACCAAGAATCATAAAGGTAGCCGTTCGATTTGCCCAGCATTCATAAATATTCGGACACCTAGCTTCTTCACATACGGTATGTAAAGTTTTAGAACGCATCATGCTCTTGATTTCCTGATAGTTATCACCGGTAGTTAGCTTGATTCTAATCCAATCCGGCTTAGGCTGCTTTGCTGTTTTATTCGTCAAAATAATAAACCCCGCTTCCTCCTGAATGTGATGCTGCAGATGAAAGATGCTGCCTCATATTATACCATGTGCGCTTTACAATTGCCTGTTTTTGTGAAATATGCAGGGCATCTCAATTTCGATTCCGGCGAAGAATTTACTGGTACCTTTAGACAAGAACGGATAAAAAGTAGCCTTTTGCTTCAATCTATAATAAAAGCTTTATCCGAAGTGCCTACATTCAATTCTACGCCCGGACAAAAGGAGGCTGTTATCTTGCTGGCCCTATTTAAGAATACTAATAACCGGAGAACTATGTTATGTCTGTCCGCGGCCGCTATCCTTTGGGGTGGTTTAGGCCTTCCCGTTCCAGCAGCTGCAGTACAGGCTACAGTCCAACCGGTGGAAAGCAGCGGCAATTCTGTTAATGCTAGCAAAGAATCCATATGGTCTGCCCGTAGGGGGATTTATGATCAACTGAGTGCAGCCACTGGAATCCCTTGGTTTAGATTCGCAGCCATTGATCAATATGAACGCACCATCGCCAAAAAAGGTTCCTCAGACAAACCCGTCACCAACCGTCTTACTGGAATCATGATTCCAGCACCCGTATGGTCCGGTCCACTCAACCCGGATCAGGAGGATACTTCTCCTGAATCCATCACTTTCTTTAACGGCTTCGGCCGTGATGGCTCAGGTGATGGAATCGCCGATCCAGAGAATGATGCTGATGTTCTATATAGTATGGCTAGACACTTGCAGAAATATGGTGATTCAGCTAATGATTTCAGCATTGGCATTTGGGAGTATTATCACAATGGTCGTGCCTCTCAGCGCATAGCTCAGTTCGCTAAGCTATATGAACATTTTGGTCGGCTTGACCTATCAGGTAATGCTTTTCCACTTCCCTTAAGTAATTCTTATTCTTATCGTAGCACTTGGGGAACCGGCAGAAGCTGGGGTGGGGCACGTATTCACGAAGGGACTGACCTCTTTGCACCGCAAGGTATGCCGGTACGCAGCACCTGCTTTGGCTTAGTGGAAACTAAAGGCTGGAACCGCTACGGTGGCTGGAGAATTGGAATTCGTGATATCGAGAACCGTTACCATTATTACGCTCATTTATCCGGGTATAACAAATCCATTTCTCGTGGTGATATCGTCTCACCAGGTGAAATCATTGGCTGGGTTGGCAGCTCAGGTTACGGAAATCCAGGAACACAAGGGAAATTCCCGCCACATCTACATTTTGGCATCTACCGTGACCGAGGAATTACTGAATGGGCTTTTGACCCTTTTCCGTTGCTAAAACAATGGGAGAATCAGGAGTATAGAGACTTAAAGAACAAAAATAAAAAAAGTGCTTCAAACAAGGAAAAACGCCTTTAGCATCCCTAAAGGACGGTCAGCGTTTATGCGAGAAATATAAGGATAATCTTATACTTTCTTATATTTTTAAAAAGAAACGGCTTCGCCATCCTTTGGAGATGACACCCGTTTCTTGATGAATAAGGCCCCTTCTTTTGAAGAGAGGCCTTATACTATTTTAGTACAACATTAAACATCCAAACGGTTCAATGCTCATTATAAGCTTGTTATTATTTTTAAAAGTAGCTCCTGACAGTAAATCGGTAAGCAAATTCTTATCCGAACGATATACATTAAGCTCAAGCTCGTACGCGTTCGGAGAGTTATTGATAATTAAACCTATCTTCTCTTGATCTATTCCCCGTGTATAACCGAAGACATTACGGACTTCATCAGTGAACCAAGGACGAAACTTACCTTTTCGTAGAATATCACAGCTTTTTCTTAGGAAAATCAACTCTTGATACCACTTCAGCAGCGCTGTATTTTGAGCTTGCTCTTGCCATACCATAGCTTTTCTACAGTGAGGGTCCGTAGCTCCTTCCATCCCAACCTCATCCCCATAATAGATCATCGGAATACCGATATAAGTCATCTGAAAAAAAACTGCCAACCTCATGCGCTGTATTGCCGTACTCTCGCGGTCCCAGCCACGTCCCCCCTCCTTACACGCTGTAAGAAAACGCAACGTATCATGACTGCCAATCAATTGAAACATAGCCGAATTCGCCTGGTCATTATACAACGCCTCCTGATGGAGTACTTGCTCCATAAAGCGATCAGGCCCTGTTGACTGCTCTGCAAAAAATTCCAGCACGGCATCCCGAAGCACATAATTCATGCCACCATCGAATTGATCCCCTCTAAGCCAAGGCCCAGAAGCATGCATTATCTCTCCAATGAGTAGAATTTCAGGAAATTCAGACTTGAGCTCTTGCCGAAACCGGGACCAAAAAGCCGGGTTGACCTCATTCGCTACATCAAGACGCCAGCCGTCTATTTCTGCTTCACGAATCCAATACTTGGCAACTCCAATCATATAATCTGCCGTCTCGGGATGATCCATATTCAGCTTAGGCATATGCGCTTCAGCTTTAGCGAATGTCTCATAATTCGGGGCAGGCGTCTGTGTTACGGGAAAAGAACGAATAAAGAACCAATCTTTATATGGAGACTGCTCGCCTTTTTCCATCACATCTTTAAAAGCAAAGAATTGATCTCCCGAATGATTAAACACGGCATCCAAAATGACCCTAATTCCATGACGATGCGCCTCACTGACCAGCGTCTTCAATCCATCTACATCGCCAAATGCAGGGTCGATCTTATAATAATCGGAGGTGTTATATTTATGCTCGGAAGGAGACTCAAATACAGGCGTCATGTAAATAGTGTTCACACCAAGCTGCTGTAGATAAGGTATTTTGTCCGTAATGCCTTTTAGAGTTCCACCATTGTAGCTGCTAGGATAAATTTGATAGGTCACCGCATCCTGGCTCCATAACGGTAACTTCAAAGCCTCAGAATGGTGAAGATATGCATATTGAAAAGAACCTGCACGCTCCCGATTCTCCGACGCGCCCCTCTCTCCATACCAGATATACTGCCCCGCAGCATTCGCTATATGGAATAGATATCTGCTTCTTCTAGTGCTGGTCTGAATAATTGCTTCATGAATCTCATAAATACCGGCCGACCCAATCCGCTCCATCTGCAAAGGAACTTCTTGCCCCGGAGAATCATAACGATCCGAGTGGATTACGGTACAGGATAATTGCTGTCCAGCTTGTGTAAATAATCTGAGCTTCAGGGTCCCTGTACCTACAGGATAGGCAAATGGATCTTCACTTGTATGATATACAAACCATGATTGAGGCATAACTTATGGACTCCTTCTATACTTTTATCGTTCTATCTATCTGTTCATACATCATTAGAGAGACTGCTAAATTTGTGTTATTATGGTTACAAATACCGTTTTCAAGTTATGAGGGACGACGATGAAAGTAACGATTTCTGATATTGCTAAAGCAGCCAATGTGGCTAAATCTACTGTATCTAAAGTACTAAATGATTCCCCAAAAATATCACAGGAAACGAAACAAAAGGTTCGAGAGATTATGAAGCAAATGAACTACACGCCAAGCAGTATTGCTACTGGGTTAGCTAGACAAAGCAGCTGCAATATTGGCTTACTGGTCGATATGTCTAAAGAAAGTGAGTTTCTGAACCAATTCTTCTACAACATTATTGGTGGAATCGAGAGCGTAATTGCACCTTTAAAATACGAGCTGACCATTTCCAATGTGCAACATAGCAGTCCAGAAGGCCATTTTCTAAATAGGCTTGTGTTTAGCAAACGTGTCGACGGTATTATTGCCAACAACTCTGTGCTGACTGAAGAGCTATCTGAAGAACTGAATCAACTGGAGTTTCCTTACATCTCCATTGGAGAGATTATGCCCCCCGGAAGTTGGGTTGATTTCGATAATGAAGCAGGCGGCAACATGCTGACCGAGCATCTCATCGAACAAAGTTATTCAAAGATAGCCTTCATAGGCGGGCAGCAGCAGGAAAAAATTTATACACATCGCCTAGGTGGATACTTAAGCGCATTACAGCAGGCTGACCTTACCGTTCCTCAGCAATGGATCATTAACTGCAAGGCTGATGAACATGATAGCTATCATGCTGCACTTGAGCTTTTGCAGCGTGAAGAACGGCCAGACTCTGTGGTGTGTATGAACAGTTATGTAGCCTTTGGGGTGCTTCAAGCCGCAAAAGCACTCGGAATTGATGTTCCATCTGAACTCGGTATCGCCGCTTTCGATGAATATCCGCTGTCCCGTTATACAACACCTCCTTTAACTTCGCTTAATATCGATACGTTTAAGCTGGGTGTATCTTCAGGGCAGCTGCTGATGGAGCGCATTCGTGGCTATGATGCGCCCCACAAGCATTTGCTACTAGAGCCAGAACTAATTCCTCGTGAATCCACGATGAGAGCTAAATTCTTTGGAGCAACTTCATAATTGGACTACTTTTCTATTGTATCTTCTACAATGAAAAAGCTTCGTACTACTTACCAAGGAGCGGCCCCACACGGGGGCCGCTCCTTGGCATGTGAAAGGTATTTTGATCCACTCTTATAGTAACTTATAGATCTTTCCAACGCTGCACGGTCAGGTTCACTGTTTGTGCGCCGCCTGCTGGAGTAAGCGTTCGATTGGAAATGTCCGATCCGTTCGAGTTTACCTCCACATTAGTCCAAGCGCCCCGCGTAACTTTATATTGCACCGCTGTTCCTGCTGGTAAGCTCAGTGTGATGGAATACACCCCATCACTACCTTTAGTAAGTTGATAGGCTGGATCCGCTGCATTCCAGCTGTTGAAGGTACCGGTAAGATACACAGGTCCGCTCACCGGAGTAGACGCTGGAACATTTACACGAAACGTCACACTGTCTGCTTGAGGTTCCCCTGCACTGATACTTCCGTTCACTAGACTCCAGGTTCCAGCATCAAAATGGTAATTACTGCTGCTGTTGTTATCCCATGTACCACTGCCATTATTAAAGGCTGCGGTCAGTCCGGCTGCAGTGCCCAGCTGAATTGTGATCGACTTATATCCTGGGAAAGAAGAAGCTTGAAGCTGTTCACCTGGAGCCGTCGTCCAGACTGTCGCCCCATCCAGCTTGTAATGAATGTAAGAGCTGCTGTAAGCCGTATTCTTATAATAGATCGTTGCAGTGTTGCCAGTCGGTGTAGTCGTTGGTGTTGGGGTTACTGTCGGCGTTGGTGTCGGTGTTACTGTTGGTGTTGGTGTCGGTGTCGGTGTCGGTGTCGGTGTCGGTGTCGGTGTTACTGTTGATGTTGGCGTCGGTGTTACTGTTGGTGTTGGCGTTGGTGTCACTGGTCCACCCGATGTAATACTTCCTGTTGGCGTATAAGTCCAGGTTCCAGTACCGAATAGATAGTTGCTCCCCCCGTTACTGTCCCATGTGCCACTGCCGTTGTTAAAGCATGCTTCAAGCTGGCTGGCGGAACCGATATTAATCGTTATTTTGTTGTATCCGGCTACTTCAGATACAGGTATAGCCACACCCGGAGATGTCGTCCATGTACCTCCTACTGGGCGATAATGAATATAAGGCGAGGTATAACCTTGCTTATAGTAAATCGTGACACTGTTCCCTGCTGGTGTTGTAATAGAAGCAATCGCACTAAGAAGAGATAGATTGCCTGCGGCATCAAATGCTTTTACCGTGTAGTTATAGGTAGTGCTAGCGGATAAACCATTGTCCGTATAGGATGTAGTCGCCGTTGTGCCTACCTTGACACCATTACGATAAACTTCATATCCAGTTACGCCTACGTTGTCGGTAGAAGCCGTCCAGCTGATCAAAGCGCTAGATGCATTCTGAACAGTTGCCGTTACATTAGTCGGAGTAGTTGGAGGAACTGTTTCTGATGGTTGTTGTTGTTTCGCATAGATTTTGGCTGAATTCGCACCTACAGTTACAGTAATTTGCTTTCCAGTTACTCCACCTGATTGTACAGTCACTGTATCTGCAGTATTCAGCTGATTATACAAAACTGTTCCTGCGGTCAAACTACTCTCGGCACGTAGCGGGATAGTTACCGTTTGCGAACCATTAGATTGATTACTAAATACAGAGATAGCTTCTTGACCTTGATTAGTTCCAGTGTCGATACGACGTGAGAAGGCATATAAGTTCTGTGCAGCCCACATTTCACGTTGAGTACCTGTACGTAGTGCTGGGTTATTTTTACGAATTTCATTAAGTTTGGCTACGTGCTTGTAGGTGCTGGCATTTTCATTAAAATAGTTCTCAATCACGTTTCCGCTTGCATCCCGTTTCACCATAGACCAACGGTTCCAAGTATCCGCAATACCGCCTGTCATGATCTGACTGTTGCCATTGCCTTTGTTCTGCTCTGTTCCTTGGAAGACAACCGGTGTTCCACGAACTGTAAAAATAAAGGTTAAAGCATTCTGCAGCTTATCAACGCTTCCCCCGGCTTCCGTTAGAAAACGGTTGCGGTCGTGATTGTCGATAAAGGTAACCATGTGATTGGCATTCCCGTTGTAGTAGGAATCCTGTGCCAAGGTGCTTTTGATATTGGACTCAAAAGACTGCCCATAAGCAAAGCTGTTAAGTACGGAGAAGAACATTGGGAAATCGAGCATGCCCCATTCCTTATTGTTTCCGACCCAACGTGAGACAAATTCAGCATTTCCGTCGAAATTCTCGCCAAATGTATTAACGCCCAGATAATTTTGTAGTTCACCAATATCTGTTGGCTTCATCAGCTTGGCAGCATCCACACGCGCACCGTCAGCGCCTGTATAATCAAACCAGCCTTTGATGGAATCGAATATCGCCTGCTTAGCCGCAGGAACATCGAAATCAATGTCATCTAGCCCGCCCAAATCATGATTCTCTAAGTAATCCTGCGCCCACTGATCATATCTTCCATCCGCTAGAGACCAGTTAATATCTCCATTATGGTGGTACCATGCCGGATTATTGAACGGAGCCACTGGCTGCAATGATGGGATATCATAATAGGCTTGGGAACCTAGCATATAATCACCGACGTGGTTTGGCACAACGTCAATCACTACTTTGATGCCAAGCGCATGTGCGGAATCCACAAGCTCCTTCAGCTTCTCCTTCGTTCCGAAATATGGATTGGCAGCGTTAGGGTTCTTAACGTTGTATCCGTGATAGGCTGTATTTTTACCGGTACCGTTGTTTTCCCGGTTAGTCATTTGTGGCTCAGCCACTGGGGAAATCCAAATCGCGGTATAGCCCATATTTTTAATATATGATAGCTTATCGATAATCCCCTGCCAGTCTCCGCCTTTCATATAACGGAAATCTTCCTCAGAGTTTTCTCCATAGCGAATTGCCGCACCAGTAGCATTGTTGGAAGTATCTCCATCATTAAATCGGTCAACCATAATCTGATAAATAGTGTCGTTCTCATTAATCGTGCCGATGCTTGCCGCTTCAGCTTTTTGCGGTGTTAAGACAAACAAATTAATCACGGTAGAAAGAAGAATAGATGTAATTAGAACGGGTACATACCATAACCTACGTTTCATTGCGTGCATCTCCCTCTCTTATTAAAGCGTATTCATAACACTCTAAAGCCTACTTCCTTGATTAAAAACCAAGCCCGCCCAGTGATGTCTCTAATGTTTTTAACGTCTTTAACACAAAAAACAAATAATTTTAGGGAAACCGGTTTCCCAACTAAAAATTACCATGATTGTGAATGCGTTGTCAAGCTATAAAATTTAAAATCCCCAAGAAAAAGAGCCTCCTTATTGGGGGCTCTTTGGGGTTCATTATTCACCTTATATGCTTAGCTTCCTACACTCTGAATAAAATGCAGTACTTCATTCATAATCCGGTCCTTATCTTCACAATGACAAACCATATGACCACTGTTATCCACCATTATCACCTGTTTTTGGGCTGTAGGAATCGTATGCTGCAGGAAGTCAGCGCTTCGAGTCTTAACCAGATGATCTCGCTTACCCTGCACGATCAAGGTTGGAGTCTCAATATGCGGATAGATTGAAAAACTCTCCCGGACCAATCGTTGAAACTCTCTCGTCGCCCTTGGGGGCGTTGAAGTGAATTTATTAATATACGTTTTTAGCATGGAAAAGCTCCCAAGAGTCTTAAGAATCTCCACAGGATTCAGCGGAAATACGGGAGTGGACAATAAAGTAAGGGATTTGATCCAGGGTTTATACCGTACAGAAAGATGTGAAGCAATAAGGGCACCGGTAGAAAAGCCGATCAGATGAACACCTTCATCCGTCTTTAACAGCTCTGTCAATTCATCTTCAGCACTCTGTTGCCAATCATGTCGATCCGAATGCAATAAATCATTCCTGCTCCCCCCATGCCCTTTCAGGGTAAACGTTCTGGAACGGTAATTATGCTGCTCCATAAACTGGGACAAGGGAGAGATCTCATGCTCACCTCCGGTAAAGCCATGAATAAATAAACAACTTTCCATAATTGTCCCTCTTTTCACATTCCAATCTGACATGCAACTTTATTGTATAATGCCAATCCCCTTTATTTTCTATACATTCCACCCTTTTATGTAAAACCTCAACCCAAGTGATGTCAAGGTTCAGCTCTGTGAATGGTTCGCAGCAAGAACGCTATTGTTCCCACCAAAGAAGACCCAACGCTGAGGTAATCGTTAAACCTACGGCGGAGCTGGATGAGGTTACGTTAGCACAAATAGCAGTCCCAGGCGGGACAATGATGCTGCCCGTAAAATTCTGTGTGAAAGCTCCCGGTGCCAATTGATAATTGAAAAGCGTCGTTCCCCCGCTAATGGCTGCTGTGGAAGACTGAACGGTCATCGCACTCGTCGCCGAGCTGCCCAAATTATTATTCGTTGGCGTTAAGGTTGCTGGTGAAGTTAGCGTCCCTCCTTTTACAATTGTAAAGCTACCCGACATTGCGGATAGTAGAGAAGAACCGCCAATACTGCCGCTTATACGTGAGATATAAACAGTTTTTCCACTGCCTGAAGCATTACTAATCCGAATAGAAGCTATTGCGGATATTAGACTAAGTACGACCAAACTAGACGCAGATGTGTTAGTTGAATACAAGACTGCAGCCTGCGAAGCGCTTATTTCAGGCGGCGCGCTAATATCTGGCGCTTGGAAGGTGTTCACCATATCCACATAAAGCGGTTGATCGTTGTCGTTAAATACAAATTGATTAGGCATATTTATCCCCTCCTGTTTCTAATATTCCCACCAGCTGATAGACGTTGTCGCCGCTGATGACCCCGATGCAATCGTTACGGAGGTAGTGATGGAATTTCCGGGAGGAACAACAATTTGTCCAGTAAAATCAACAATGACCGGACCGACCGCCAGCAATAGAGATACTAGAGTAGCCGGACCTCCAGTAGGCGCAGCTGTAGAGGTTCTTGCCGTCATAACACTGGTTAACGCACTGCCAAAATTATAATTAATCGGTGTAACGGTGGTTCCGGTGACCGTAGCGTTCCGAAGTAGTGATAAAGTAACCGCCGCCGTCGCTGAGCTGGCAGTAACACGGGATACATATAAGGTACGTCCGCTTCCTCCCGGATTACTAATCTGAATAACTAACGGGGCAGCCGTCGTTACCGTAGAAGTAAATGGGATTCCAAACAATAACCCCGCCTTAGCTGCTCCCCCCTCAGGAGCTGAATCTATACCAGGTGCAACATACGTATTGACTTGTTCTGTAAAAAGTGGCTGGCTACTCTGATTGAATACTGAGTCGTTCGGCATGAGTTATCCTCCCCGTACTTAAGCTTATTCTATTTTATGCCACACTCATTAACAGGTTGTGGGAATGTGCGTATATTGCTTTTTCTGCCCAATCACCCCCTATTTCCCACCATATATTAATATCAAACCATTCGAATGGCTAAGGATTGTCCCTATCGGTTTGCAGCTTATTGGACTGCGGTTTATTTTTAGGCTCAGGGCTCAAACGACGGTTTGGGCCTTTTCATGGATTGAGTTCCAGAAAGCCCGTAGGAAGTGAATGAAATCCATAACGGCCGGAGCTTAAAAAGCGCAGCAAATTAAAACAAAAAAAAGCGGAGCTAAAACGATGATCTCTTACACAATTAAGAATCAGGGAGATCACCCTGTTAGTCTCCGCCTCCATGCTACATTCAAAAGGTATTGGCAAGCAAGATTGTGTATACGTCCAAGCCCAGTCTTTTGGTATAACTCAATCATTTATAAGGAAAGGACGAGGAACTTTGCCTAACTATAGCTCTTTTCAAGCGAATCCTGATAATCTAAGAACGCTTATATTCGGCCGGGATGCCTCGCTGATTGATCATCCACTCACTACAGATCCAAGCGGAAATCTAACAACGATTATCCTTGACGGCACCATTTCCAGCGTGCTCGGCGCTACGATCACCGCGGGTACTTTGTCCTCCGCAGGAACAGTTACAAACATCCTTAACGGCACCATTACTAGCGTGCTCGGCGCTACGATTACTGCGGGTACTTTGTCCTCCGCAGGTACAGTTACCAACATCCTTAACGGCACCATTACTAGTGTGCTTGGTGCTACGATTACTGCCGGTACCTTGTCCTCCGTAGGAACAGTTACCAACATCCTTAACGGCACCATTACTAGCGTGCTCGGCGCTACAATTACTGCCGGTACTTTGTCCTCCGCAGGTACAGTTACCAATATCCTTAACGGGACTATTACTAGCGTACTCGGCGCTACAATTACTGCGGGTACTTTGTCCTCCGCAGGAACAGTTACCAACATCCTTAACGGGACTATTACTAGCGTGCTCGGCGCTACGATTACTGCCGGTACTTTGTCCTCCGCAGGTACTATTACCAACATCCTTGAGGGCACCATTACCAGCGTGCTCGGTGCTACCATTACTGCCGGTACAATCACTAGTGTGCTTGGGGCAACCATAACAGCAGGTACGTTATCATCCGCAGGAACAGTTACCAACATCCTTAACGGGACTATTACTAGCGTGCTCGGCGCTACGATTACTGCCGGTACTTTGTCCTCCGCAGGTACTATTACTAACATCCTTGAGGGCACCATTACTAACGTGCTCGGCGCTACCATCACAGCTGGTACTCTATCTTCCGCAGGTACAGTCACCAACATCCTTAACGGGACTATCACCAGCGTACTCGGAGCCACCATCACAGCTGGTACTTTGTCCTCAGCAGGTACAGTCACCAACATCTTAAACGGCACCATCACCAGCGTACTAGGAGCCACCATCACAGCTGGTACTTTGTCTTCCGCAGGTACAGTCACCAACATCTTAAACGGCACCATTACCAGCGTGCTCGGAGCTACCATCACGGCTGGTACTCTGTCTTCCGCAGGTACAGTCACCAACATCCTTAACGGGACTATCACCAGCGTACTCGGAGCTACGATTACTGCCGGTACTTTGTCATCTGCAGGTACAGTCACCAACATCTTAAACGGCACCATTACCAGCGTACTCGGTGCCACCATCACAGCTGGTACTCTATCTTCCGCAGGTACAGTCACCAACATCCTTAACGGGACCATCACTAGTGTGCTCGGAGCTACGATCACAGCTGGTACTCTAAGTAGTGTCACTTCTATTTCACAACGCAGCTTTATAGAACAGACCACTACAGGTATTGCGACTGCTAACACCTATACACCTCTACCAGCCGTTACTACGAGCGTACTGGGAACGTATTCCTTCTTCATTAACAATACTGGGGCAAATCCGGTCAACACACGTGTGGAAATCAGTGCTGATGGAACGAACTATTTCGTCGATACCACAGGAGATAATCCTTTAGCAGCAGGCTCTATCGATGTCATAGTGCCAGCCAGATTCCTGAAATACACCCGCCTATCCTATCAATCAGCCAATTCTGGCTCTGCATCCACGATCAATGTAAGTTTCAATGCTCAGGGCACGTAATCCAAATGACCATCATATGTTGTAACAAGAAAGAGTACATGGATATCCATGTGCTTTTTCTTTAACTATAAGGACGCCGAAGGCGTTTATGCTTGTGTCAGCAGCTATACATATGTGCAACAAACACATAATGCTTTCCAAGGAGGAACAACCGTGAATAATATTACGCTTGGCGTCCACCTCATCGTAAAAGATGAAGCTGATCTCCTACCTCACTGTCTCGCAAGCATAGCTGGTGCTGACGAAATTGTGATGATCGATACGGGCTCTACCGACGAATCCATAGCTATTGCCGAAGCGTACGGGGCTAGAGTCTTCCAACGGGAATGGACAGACGATTTCGCGGCAGTTCGTAATGAAGGGCTCGTTCATGCCTCAACAAATTGGATTCTTATCCTTGATGCCGATGAGTGCTTGCAGACCCCACTTACAGAAATCCGCAGCCTTCTGCAGAACACACAAGCTCAGGCTTTTACAGTAAACATTGATAATTGGGTTGGCGTACGACCTGAAGATAAGGTAAAACACAGTGCAGTCCGCTTATTCCGAAATGGACAGGGTTATCAATATAGTGGAAGAATTCATGAGGGAATTGACACTTCAATCCTTAGCAAACATAACCTCTCGGCGATTGAGCACAGTCAACTTGAGATTATACACTTTGGATATTTACCTGAAATCATGACACGAAAAGATAAAATCAATCGAAATAGACACCTGCTGCACCTCGCTTTAACCGAATATCCGGATGATCCTTTCCACTCCTATAATTTAGCAGTAAACTTCTGTCAGGACGGTCGTCTTCTGGAAGCTGAGACGTTGCTTCGTCAAGGCCTTCACCATGTAGTACTCGAAGCCTCCTATCGTCCTACGATGATTAGGGATCTCTGTAAAATTTATCATGCTCAAGGAAAAATGAATGCGATTGACCCCTTGCTGATGATTGAACTGGAACGTTATGGCGACTATCCTGATTTGCATTTTTTGTTAGGGCAATCTTTGGAGAGCCAAGGCCTTTTGGAACGTGCGCTATTAGCTTATCAACATGCAGAGTCCATTCCTGAGCATGAGGTGCTTAGCGGAAAATATGTATGTGAACAAGGAATGAGTACCTTTCGCCCCCTATACCGGATGGGTTTAATCTCACAGCGGCTTGGTCTTCTTGAGGATGCTGCGAGATTTTTTCATCGTGCACTTCAACACCATTCTTTATATACGCCCGCCTTGCAGGGGATTGCTGCTGCTTTTCAACGCTTAGCTGTCCCCGATGAGGAAATCGCAACTTTACTAATCCAACTCGTTCCCCCAACTACCTCAATCAGTAGATCCGCGATCATTGACAGTTTATATGAGATAAACGCTTATGAGACCATAACTACCTTATCCCGAGATATTTTTCCATTGGAATTGGATACTGCATGTAGAATCATCTCATCACTCATCATCACCGGCAAGCTAGAAGACGCGAGTACAGCTATAGGGCAGATGACCTCACTGGCTTCCCAAGATCACCTTGGTTTAGAGCATCAAAAGCACTGGTATACTCTTTGGGCCATTTGCCAATGGGAACGATATGGAGAATTTAAAAAGGACTTGCTCAACCATGTATCAGGTGAACTTCGTTCTGGACTGGAATACATTGAGCGATCCCAACGCCAACGAGTGGCATGTCCGGTAGAAATAGAGGTAGATCACATATATTCCTCATTCCTTTCCGACCTCATCGGGCAATCCGTAAAGCTGCATCAGCTCACACTTAGTCATACTTTAGTGGACTTGTTCCCTGCTTATCGATCTGAATTTGCCACAGCATTATATAAAGAAGGGAATTGGCAGGCCGCAGGAGAGGAATTTATTGTACTTGTTCGTGATAAGATCGCCGATGCAAGCGTGCTTTTTTATATTGGTGAGATGATCTTTGACAAAGGGCATTATTCCGAAGCCAGTGAATGGTTTCAGCAAGCGCTGGAACAAGAGCCTGAGCATGAATCCGCAAGAATCGGCTTATCCCTCTGTTATCTTCAGCAAGCGAAGCTGAGTATGGAAGATGCTCTACAAAGTTTAAAGGATGCCCATGCTCATGGCCCCTTGCAGGAGGATATCGGAGCTATCCGTAAATCCATTACCTTGCTAAATCGTACATCTTGGCACACTCAGTGGAGCTTCCGTCAGAGCGAAGGGAGGTCATCCCTATGAACCACTCAAGAAGAAAGCCACTAATTTCCTTATGCATGATCGTTAAGAACGAAGGAGATAGCTTGAGCCAATGTTTAAAAAGCGTACGCGGAGTCGTCGATGAGATCATTGTAGTCGATACTGGATCCAACGACGCCACGGTTCAAATTGCCCTAAGCTTCGGGGCCAAAATCATACAACACCCTTGGAGCGGCGACTTTGCTGCTGCCCGCAACGCGGGTCTCCAGCAGGCCCATGGACAATGGATTCTTGTTCTAGATGGAGATGAGGAATTAAGTGAGGAGAGCAAGGGAGAATTACTGCTATGTGCCGAGCATATGGAGTACGAGGCATTTTTCCTACGCATTCATAATCATAAAGGGCTAACCCCCGCTTCACAGACGATCACCGTCAATCCGATTATTCGGATGTTTCGTAATCGCCCTAAGTACCGGTTTATCGGTATCATTCATGAACAGATCGCTGAGGCTATCATAACAGCTACACCCCAGGCACCGATGCATTTGACCACTGTAGTCATCCATCATTATGGTTACGCAGAAGGGGTAGTCGTCAAGAAAGATAAAATCAAACGAAATGTCGAGCTGCTGAAAGAGCAGCTAAGGTTAAATCCTAAAGATCCTTTCCACCATTTTAATATGGCTGTTGAGTATATGCGTCTGGGGGAGTATCAACCTGCTCTAAAACATATCCAACAATCACTAGAAGAGGCACCGCCTGATACAAGTTACATCCACCTGCTGCACAAATATGAAATTCGCTCGCTTGCAGAATTAAAAGATTATCCTGGGGCGCTTGCAGCTTGTGACCGTGGGATTAGCTCACATCCGGATTACCCAGACTTAGCTCATATCAAAGGGGCTCTACTCTTACAATTAGGTGCCTTTGCAGAAGCCAAAGTAGCATTGCTACAAGCGCTGGTCATCGGAGCTGCTCCTCCCGGCTACCATACTGAGGCTGGATTCGGTTCATATTTAACCTATTATATGCTGGGTCAATTATGTGAAGAGATGGGTGATGAGACCGAAGCCATTGCTTGTTACACCAAAACCGCACAGCTTCATCCCGAACCTACTCCCGTCATTGCCCGGCTACTACGAGCCCTGAAATGTGCAGGTCGTGAGAGTGAGATTTACGGTTGGTTCCACGCTCATCTGCCAGACTACACAGTGACTAAGAACAGGATTCTCCTAGAATTATTACAGAGTGAGGGATGTAATGAAGCAGCCGCACAGCTGATAAATGCCACAGAGCAGCCCATTTCTATAGAAGTGGCATTTAATCAAGCATCTGAGCAGGGGCGTTCACAGATTATGTTAGCGGATCGTCTGCTTGCTTCATTATCCTCTTCTGCTACCTATTCACCAGCGGTCAAAAGAGTACGCCTAGCTCTTCCGCTTCCCAAAGTTTCAGAATAGGAGGGACGTTTCCTATGACCACACCCGATATCACACTTTGTATGATCATTAAGAATGAGGCGAACCACCTGGAGAAATGCCTGTCTTCTGTGCAAGGAATCGTATCAGAAATCATCATTGTGGATACCGGGTCTGAGGATAATAGCATAGACATAGCAACTAAGTTCGGTGCAAAGATCATCGATATGACTTGGGAGAATGATTTCTCGAAAGCACGAAACCTAAGTCTGAGGCATGCAACTTCCTCTTGGATTCTAGTACTTGATGCCGATGAGGCTGTAGATCATTGGAGGAGGGAGCAGCTCCAGCACCTGCTGGACGCAGCGCATATTCACGGATATTGGCTACCCATTATCCACTATATCGGTGACGCCCCTGGAGCGGATTTTGTTACCGATCATGTCTGCCGCCTGTTCAGAAACGATAAAAGAATCATCTTTCGTGGAATCATTCATGAGGAGACGGCCAGCAGCATTTGGGAGCTTCCTGCGGGGGAGATCGCTTACGCTGAATTGCGTATTTATCACTACGGTTATTTAGAGGATGAACTACAGCACAAAAATAAATACCAGCGCAATTTAGCTCTCATCAATAGTGGTCTGCAGCTTCAACCGAACCATCTAATCCTTCGTTATGCACTAGGGGTAGAGCATTATCAACAGGAACAATATCATGCAGCGGCAGATGTACTTCTTCCATTACTCGCTGATGTTCCAACCCAATCCGGGTATGCCTCCGATATTTATCTAAAGACTGCCTATGCCTTACAACGATGTAACAGGCAGCAGGAATCTGAGGAAGTCTTTCATGCGGGGAGCTTATTGTTTCCTGATTTCACTGATTTATTAGAGGGCTATGCTGCTTTGTTGCTCGAACAAGGACAGCTTAGACAAGCTAGACACTTCTTGCAGCAAGCACTGAAGAGCGGAGATACAGCACATCCATATCCATCTTCTTCGGGAAGTGGAACGTATCGAACAGAACTACTAGCGGGCAGAGTATGCGAGAAGTTATTTCTATATCCAAACGCGCGGGAACACTACGAGGATGCTATACAATTCAAACCAGATTATACGGATGCGTGGAAACAGCTTGTCCCACTAAGCCTGCTATCCGGAGAGAGGTTAAGTATGATCGCATTGACCCGCTGCCATATCCACGCTCTCTCACCAATTACCTTAGGCTATCTTGTGCCCGCGGCGCTCAATGCTCGTGACTTTGAATGGCTGGTCACTCTCTCTTTTGCTTCGCAGCTACCGTTAGCCGTTCAAACCATTGTGCAGGCTTTCCTTGATTGTACTCAGCAGCAAGAGGGGGAACACACCCTAGCACCGCTTGAGCAGCTGCTTCATAATCCATCTATTCTCTCCGAACGTTCATCTATACTCGGCTATCTCTGGGCTTTGTCTTGCCGTGCTGGAGATACTGAATCAGCCATGAAGTGGCTTATCTCCATACCGCCATACAGACCGGGGATGCTAACAATTCATCATATCTTAACAGGTCGTTCTGACATTAAGCCTGCTCTTCCTGATCTGAGCTACGCTATGCAATTGCTGCTTCAGGTCGGTGCTTGGGATAGTGTATTATCGCTTTATCGACAATCAGAGGGCTCTTTATTCCAGTGGTGCAAGCTGCCGCAGCCCTTATACTATGGATTGCTTGAGGCTCCTATCCCCGTAAAGAAACAGTGGTGTTCCATCTATCTCAGTCAAACCCCTCATTATAATGCCTCGACGGACTGTGCCGAATGGCTATTATATGTGGCAATAGCTTGCTCCTGTGGGGAAACTCCAAAGATCGCTCAATCAGATGAAATGGCTTTGCGCAGAATCGGGGGAACTACCGCTGCAGTCGGTCTCTCATACTACAAGCTCATACTCGCGGCAAAAGCTTATCCCCATGGGATTTCCTCAGTTCAAATCCCATGGGGGCTGCTCGTCAGATCTGCCAGTCAGACCTAACCGACTGGCAGATTCGGATTTCAGAGCTATTCTTTCCATTCGATCAAATGGGGCTGCGCATCTAGAATGGACTGGTACTGCTCCAGACTCCCCCAGCGCCCCTCTGGATCAAGCTCCATATAACGCGAATATTTAAGTCGAAGCTCTTCCGGCGGAACCGCCCATCCATAATGCTTCACCCGCAGTTCGGCAAGAAAACCCGGTAATACAGAGTAAGAAAGCGGCAGCCTAGGAACATGATGATCCATTTTCGGAAAGAAATAATGAAAATTCGGCAAATATCGGACAAGTGTACGAGTATGCTTCGTATGGATATTCCAATGTTCATCTTCACGATAATGGGTGGTACCACCCCAGAAATCAAATAGCCGGAAAGATACCCAGTCATACACATCCTGATCAATCAGCCGTCTCATCTCCCGTTTAGCTGTCTCTTCATAGAACTCATCAGCGTCTACAGACAGGAGCCAATCCGGATTCGTAGATACCGCCAAATCCCATAATATCTGCCTTAGCTCCCACTCCCGATTAAACAAGGAGGTCTCCAGTGTCACAAGCTTCGTAACCTTGGCAAAAGAACGACATAACTGTGCCGTATGATCTGTACTTCCATCATCAACAACTACAATATCATCCACAAACTCACTCAGTTCTTCAAGTACCTGCTCCAGATACCTTCCAGCTTCGTTTCGAACCTGCATCATAGCGGTCAAGCGGTTACCTGCTGTTTTGCGGAGAGGCCATCTATGACTACTCATCCCTCCACTCTCCTTTTCAATCGTTTTACCGCCTCTTCTAGATCTGCCATCTCTGATAAAAGCGGCCACGCCTGATTGTCTTGCCCTGCCGCATTCAAGAAGCTGCGTATAGCCTCATGCCGTCTGCCATGTAGCAAGTGTATTGTGCCTTCTATAACCCCATCTACACTTCCCTCCAAATCTTGCTGAAGCTCTAGCGCTTTTTCCCATTGGAAGGTCCGAATATAATTCTGAATCAATAACAGCTTCGCCTCTGAGGTAGTGAGCGAACTCAGAATTCGTACTGCCGCAGCTTCATCCTCATTCAAGCGAAACAGCTCTGCCCGGACAAGTTCGTACTGCCCGGAGTGAAGCCAGCCCCGCAGTCTTTCCGCATCCCGCTTCTCCTCAGCTGTAAATGCCGTAATCGTATATTGTTGAACAGCTGTTTCCAAATCCCCAGTCTTACCCTCTATAGCCGAAAAAAAGCGAAAATGTGAATGAAGGCAATCTAAATATTCATACAGCACCATGAGCTCAAAGGATTGCGTCAGATAGCGGTTTGCTACGGGATCCCCCAACAAGTACAGATAGGAAGCTGCCAAGTAATGTACAACAGGTTGACTGGGCAGCTTAGCACACATGGAAATGTAATAATCCGCCCGCAACTCAAGCTGTATAGTAACCCAATTAGCAGGTGATATCGTTGAATCCTGCCACAAGTTCACTATGGCCTTCCTCCACAGTACCTCATAATCCGTAAGAAAATACAGCCGATCTCCCTGAAAGGTAGCTCCATAGGATTCCTGCTGATCCCCGCCGAGATAGAGCACACCTTCCCTGCGTAAGCTCTGCTCTAGATATATCCGTTCAGATCGGGTGGCTACAAGGTCAGCCTTTGCGCCAAGCAAACCGCTGTATTTATCCCATAACCACTTCTTTTCTTCTTCCGGGCAACGTTCTAGCAGAGCCACTACATAAGCTGCCTGCAAGGAGAGAACCTCTGTGAGCCAATAAGGAGAAGAGACAAGAATCGTGTATTGCTTCATGTTCAAAGAATAAATATCTGCAGCCGCAACTGCCCTAATCTGATTGTTAGTCTGCTGCTCACTGGTCATTCGTCCAGCAAAGCAGACCCCTTCCCGGTTGGGAAGAAGCTCTAGCAATCTTTTATATTCGTAGTCCTCCCAAGAACCTCCGCTTAGAATTAAATATTTCATGGGTGTGCCTCCTTGGAATCGGACAAATCCCCAATATAGCCTATTACCAGAGAGGCATTAGGGTGAAGCAGCAATTGACGGGAAGTAAGCTTCCTATTGCTAATCATCCCAGGCACGATCCCTCCTTTGTAAGCAATACGTTCAAGAGGTAGAGTGAGCGCTGAATCTCCCCCTGCAAGTAAATGAACCCCCGCTTCCTCCATTTCAGTCGATAAACTTACGATCAGATCAGCGGAGCCTTGGGTTATGGCCTTCACCACCCGCTCAATATAATGTTTCTCATATTGGATAGAAGTGGACAAATACAGAATGATATCACTCTCATATAATGCAGATGCGTTCTTTAACGCCCGTAACCATCCATCCTCACCATGAACCGTTATCACTACATCATGTTCGCTAACCGGAAACTCAGGAGCAGCGTCCAGCAAAGTATCTCTGATCCAAATCCAGCGAATATACTTGTAGCTCTGCTGCTCGCGTGCAGCTATCCATTGCTCCTTCAGCTCATCACAATCCCAAGCTTCATCACAATACACTATGGCCGTTACCAACGGAGAAGCTAAGGGTATCCTGCCCAATGGTATAACCGGCTGTGGAAATTTTAAGAATTCAGTAGGCGGTACTAAAAGTCCTTCGTTCTCTATCCCGCTTTCAAGTGCCCATTTCTTGTAGTATGTCTGCCAGCCATTCGTCTGTTTGGATTCGTCCTTCGTTCTCAGGTATCTATCCAGTGACTGAATAGCATGAACATACACAGCTTCACTCAGTGCCAGTTTCGCTCCAATCTGCCGCGCTCGGAGACACCAGTCAGCTATCATGAGATGCCGCGCTTGAAGCGAGGTGTCAAAGCCGCCAATTCGCTGAATCAATTCCTTAGTGAATAGAAGACAAGATCCGGTTAGCACTTCCACCTCGCGCCATTCGCCTTGATACCGCCCAAGACTGTAGCTTACATGCTCAGCTAATTCATGATGAGTACCAAAGTGAAGCCGTTTCTTCCCTTCTCCCCTCTCGGTAGAAGAACGAGGAGCAATGACTCTAACGGAAGCATCATCAAAGGAAGCCCACATTAACTCGCTTAACCAGCCAGGCGATACCATAATCGAATCTTCAAGCAGAACAGCAAAGGTGGTCTCGATATGGGCCAGAGCTAGGTTGGGCATATACTCCTCCTTCTCATAGGGTAGGAAGAGCACCGGTTCCTCTGGCGAGAACTGTCTTGCTAATACCTCCATGGGGAAATCGGGCGTCATTGAAACAGCAATAATGCGCACAGCCACTCCCGAGTGACGCAGCAGCAGGGGTAAACAGACCCTGGCACATTCCATACGGCTAAGCTCAACTACAATAGAAATCCCATCTTCACTAGGCAAGGGTAGAAGTCCGACACGTTCAAGGAAACCATATCTCCCTGCCAAGCGTTCCATATTCAGCGATTCATGTGACATTAGGACTCACGCTCCATTTATTTAAAGCAACTCTACCTATAGTCTATGAGTGGTTAAGCACGATATCCCTTAATTCCCTCCATTTACACCTTTGCCGCCTTCTTCTGTATGAGCTGCGCCTGTATTCGAAGAATTGGGTGCGGCTGGTGATGAATTGCTATCCTCTTGGCTATTCCCAGGGGTATCCTTGCTCTGATCTGATACTCCATTTTTATCTCCACTTACAGATGGTGCAGGAATAGCAATTCCCGGGGCACTGCTGCCATTAGCTCCGACAGGCTGACCCTGATTATCGTAGTAATACATAGGCACGTCTCCGACGACCATCAAATATGACACAGGAATTTCCGTATCCACTACTTGGGGTTCCATGTCAAAAGGAATAACCACCGCTACCTCCGTAACAATATGGATATAGACCTCAACTAAAATCATATTAATTCCGGCATTTTGCTGGCGAGTGCTGAGTTCAACCTTAACAGCACCTTGCGGTTCAATCTTGATCGGGATATCAGGTCCATAAGAGGCGATGAGAGGACTACCTAGTGCCTGACCGAGCGGAATATATTCTGTCTGATTATGCAAATCCTGCAACGTGGTCTGGATTACCTCTGCTGCTTGCGAAGTAATACGCATATGCTCCGCATAGTTCAACATAAAGCCTGATATTTTCCCGTTCTTATCGGTCTTCCAATCAATTAGTTCCTCCGCATTTCCTCCGTTCGCAACTTGTGAAGTAATCGCTTTATTTATCGACTCTGTTGCGATTTGCTTCACACGAATTTGCGCTAAATGCAAGATAGGTGGCTTCATGTGCAGTTCCACGTATCGCAGTGCTTGTAGCACAAGCACAATTAATACCAACGATGCAATCAACCAAAATTTGCGCCGGCTTCTTGGCTTACGCGTGTTTCCGCCGGAAACGGTCATCTTTCTCTCTGCCCTACTGGATGATCTCATATGACTTCTACTTCTACTTCGCTTAGCTTCAAAGCGTGCACTCTGTGGTCTTGCCGCTGCCCTACTAGGTTTTGACTTGAACGCGGAGCTTCTTCCAGAGAACCTTGGCGTCCCGCCCCCATTTATTTTTGGCAGCCGAAGCTGACCTAGATCAGGTAATCTTAGCCCTCGGTTCCCCCATTTTCTTAATCTCCCCATTGCGATAGTCCCTCCCACCTTACGTAGAGGTCAAGCCACCTCCACTTAGTTTAAGGTATTCGGAAAGAAGACAAAAAAGAAGAACGTTCCCTCCGGCGGATAATGCCAAAGAAACGTTCTTCATTTATTAAATGATCAATTAATATTAGTGCATTCTACTCCGTTTATCTTCCTGTAGATGGTCCCAGTGCCGCCGTATAAAGATACCGATTAGAATAGCGATAAACACGGCATACCAAGTAATATATCCATTCCATTCTTCTCTAGGGACAATTAAGCTTGAGCCGATCGTACCGAATAGCCAAATGTAGGACAGATTTCCAAGCACGGTTCCCCAAATAAAAGATGATGCTTTTATCGGTGAAACAGCGGACATAAAATTGATTACATTGTTCGGAATAATGGGAAT
>Ga0153923_100103_pt1 | contig 40993 bp, 38 predicted proteins | sample TSNJ007MetaG_FD_104682 | JGI IMG/M metagenome (GOLD analysis project Ga0153923, IMG submission 104682) | Attine ant fungus gardens microbial communities from New Jersey, USA - TSNJ007 MetaG | ecosystem: Host-associated > Fungi > Mycelium > Unclassified | place: USA: New Jersey, Brendon T. Byrne...
ATCACAGCCGGGTCTTCGGAGTACTGCATGCCGGCGAACAGCGGGCTCGCTTGCAGGGCTTCGTAGCGCTTTTTCAAGAACTTGATGTTGTCATCACCCCACACGAAGCTCATGTGCGGCGTGGTGTTGATGAACGAGCGCGGGTTCTTCAGAACGCCTTGCTGAACCTGCCAGGCCCAGAACTGACGGGACACCTGGAACGCTTCGTTGATCTCGACGGCTTTCGGGATCGTCACGTTGCCTTTGTCGTCTTCCGGGGTGTAGTTCAGCTCAGCCAGGGCGGAGTGACCAGTACCGGCGTTGTTCCAGCCGTTGGAGCTTTCCAGGGCGACGCCATCGAGACGTTCGACCATTTCCATCGACCAGCTCGGTTCCAGCTCATTGATCCACACACCCAGGGTGGTGCTCATGATGCCGCCGCCGATCAGCAGAACGTCGACTTTCTTTGCTTCTGCAGCATTGGCGGACGACATCCCCATCGCCAAAGCCAGCCCGAGCAAGGCTGTGTTCACTTTCTTAAACATCCGTTGCACCTATGATAAAACGCCTTCCGCCCGCCGCTGTTGTGAGTATGAGGGCCTTTTGTCGCGACACTCAGGCCAGGGTCGCGGACACCTTCACACTGCAATTTTGACGGGTGGGCACACAAGGCCGACGTACCGCATCGACCTCAGTTAATGTCCCTTCTGAACTGACTTTTTATCATTATTGGCTTCAGCTACTTGAGCGACAGGGATTCCGTCAGCCTGCCAAACGGCAAGCAAACTGAATAAGGTCAAACCAAGTTGGCGCGAAGAATATCACGTCAGGGCAAACCCGCGCGTCTGTTCCCGACTTGAGAGTCTTTTTCCGCTGTGGGCGTTATCGGCCGGTTTGGACTGAACATGATCGCCGAAACCTGCGGTGGCTGAGCTGACCCCATCGCGAGCAGGCTCACTCCTACAGGGAATGGGCTGCTCGCGATGGCGGCACTACAACCGAAACCGATCCACCGACTGCGCCAGCCGCCCCGCCAGACTCGACAGCTCGTCCGTGGTATTGGCCGTCTGCCCGATCACCTTGCTGTTGCCCTCGGACATCCCGGCGATCATTTCCACCTGATGGGCGATTTCGTTGCTGGCCTGGCTTTGCTCGCCGATGGTGCGAGTGATGTCGTTGACCAGTTGCGTGGTGCTGAGGGTGGCGTCGAGGATTTCGCGGATCGCCCGTTCGACTTCAGCGGTGACCGCCATGCCTTTGTCGACCTGGGCCACGCCGGCCTCCATGCTGCTGACCGCCTCGCGTGTGCTGTTTTGGATGCGTGCGACCATCGCAGCGATTTCCTGGGTTGAGGCACTGGTGCGTGCCGCCAGGCTGCGCACTTCGTCGGCAACCACGGCAAAACCCCGGCCCTGCTCGCCGGCCCGCGCCGCTTCGATGGCCGCGTTGAGTGCCAGCAGGTTGGTCTGGTCGGCGATGCTCTTGATCACCTGAATGATGTTGAAGATGCCTTCGGATTCCTGATCCAGCGTACGGATCACCTGCGCCGACTGTTGCGCCGAGCGAGCGATGTCGTCCATGTCGCTGACCACCTGATGGATCACCTGCCCGCCGCTCTTGGCCAGCGACTCGGCCTGATTGGCCATGCCCAGCGCGCGCTCGGCATGACGGGTGATTTCCTCGATACTGGCGGTCATCTGGCTCGCGGCGGCGGCCATGGTGCCGGCGGCGGCGCTTTGCTGCTGACTGCTGTCAGCGACCTGATGGCAGCCGTGGCTCAGTTGCTCGCTCATGCCGCTGACGCCATGGGCGTTGCGCCGCACCACGTCGATCATGTTGCGCAGGTCGCGCTGCATGGTCGCCAGGCTGCGGATCAGCGTGCTGGCCTCGTCCTTGCCGGGCGGTTCGTTGATCGGCTCGCTGAGATTGCCGTGGGCGATGCTTTGTGCAATATGGTTGGCGGATTTCAGCGGGCCCATGATGCTGCGGGTCACCCAGCGCCCTTGCGCCACCAACAGCAACAGACTGGCGAGCAACACCACGCCGAGGGCGAGGTTGGCATTGCGAATGGCGCTGTCTGTGGCCTGGCTGGTGTCGCGGGTATTGCTTTCAATCAGTTCGCTGAGGGCGGCCATCTGCGTTTCGAGTTGACTGAACGCGACATTGAACGTGCCGAGTTCCCGCTGCGCGCTGTCCGGGTTGTCCAATGCGAGGCCGACGATGCGCTCGGCGGCCTCGATGTAGGTGTCCAGGCTGGGCTTGATCTGCTCCAGCGCGGTCTTGATGGTGGGGTTGACCGGCAACTTCAGGTTTTCTCCCAGCACGTCGCGAAAATGCGTGGCGTGTTCGTTGATCGAGTCCCGCACCTCGCCAGCCGTGCCGGTGCTTTTGCCCAGGCCCACCAGCATTGCCGAGTACACATCGGCCCGCAGCGCGTCGTGCATCATGTCGGCTTCCATGTGATTACGCAGCGCGCTCATGCTCACCGCGTTGTCGTTCACCGCTGCGGACATGCGCGTATTCCCCACATAGCTGACCAGACTCACGATCAGCGCCGTCAACAGACTGGTTGCAATCAGCAGCAGCAAACGCAATTTGATCGACACCGTGGGTTCCTCCCCTGAGGCGCGCCGAATGCGCCTTTCAGGATTTCAGTTAAGCTTATTTGTGCAGATGTGCCGCTTCAGAGCGTTTCCGCAAGTATCCGCGTGTTCAAACGGAACTCCGGCAAAGGTCGCACCTCTGAGATTATGTAGTCCTTCCTTTTTGCTTCGCGCTTGTGGAGGAACATCGTCATGCGCAAGTTAGTGCTCATTTCTTCTCTCCTGCTGTGCCTCCCTGTCGGCTCGGCTCTGGCCCGTGTCGATGCTGGCGATGTCGCCACCTCGGCGGGCGTATCCGCATCGCTGTACTCGACCTTCAAGGATCACAAAATGGTGATCCCGGCGCGCGACGACCTGTCAGCGTTCGTCGCCAGCGGCGGGGCCATCCGTGGGGTTTATCTGGAGTCGGTGCTGCAACAGGTGCGGCACGACAACCCCGGCCTCAATGCCAGCGATGAAGACCTCGCCAACGCGATTCTGGTGCATTACGAAGGCCTCAATCAGTAGTTGCCAGGGACGCAGCGGCCGATGGACGGCAGCTGAGGGCGCATAGGCAAAACCGTCTGACGGCCTCTATGATGGAGGCCATGACGACTCTTGCGCCTGCTGCGCCTTTGCGCTCACCCTGCCCGCCCGGCGCCTGCGATTGCGGGCGCGACGCGTTGCTGGAAGTGCCCGGCATGGATCTGCGCATCCTGCGCCTGACCCGCGAGCAGGAAAAAATCCTCCTCGCCCGTCTGGAACAACTCAAAGACCTCGCGGATCTGCGGCATCTGCAACAGCGCATGCACGAGCAATTGGGCCTGCGCGTGGAAATCGCTCCGGGGTTTCATGAGGTGCGCAGCATGCTCGGCATCGAGATTCAGATCGAAGACCTGCCGGGGCTGTGCCGCAAGACACGCAAGTCGATTCCGGCGGCCATTCGCCGGGGCCTGAACAACCATCCAGAAATCGCTTTCGAACTGCTCAACGCCCACGACTTGCTGCGCGACACCTGATCATCTCTTCATGCCAACCCGCTTGCGCATCTCTGCGGTGATGCTCTGGCGGGTTTTCTTCAGGTCGGCCCACGGCTCGTCGCCGACCTCGTTCAGACGCTCATGAACATTGCTGATGTTCCACTGATTGCCGCCCTTGATCTCGGCCACCTCTTCGCGAAACAGCGGTACCGACACCGGCAGTCCCTCCCGGGTGCGCGCCGCATAGGCACAAATGGTGGTGGCGCCCAGACCGTTGCGCAGGTAATCGATAAAGATCCGCCCGACACGGTTTTTCGGCCCGGACACCGCGGAAAAGCGTTCCGGCAACAGCTTGGCCATATGGCTGACGATCGCATGGCTGAAATCCTTGACCTCGTCCCAGCCATGCTTGCGGGTCAACGGCACCACCAGGTGAATACCCTTGCCGCCACTGGTCTTGAGAAAGGCTTTGAGCCCGAGTTCATCCAGCACGGTGAGGGTCAGCGCCGTGGCTTCGACCATGCTTTTCCACGGCAGCGCAGGGTCCGGGTCAAGGTCGAGGACGAAACGGTCAGGCTTGTCCAGATCGACGGTGGTGGCGTTCCAGGTGTGCAATTCGACCGTGCTCATCTGCACTGCGCCGATCAAGGCTTCGGCGTTGTTGATCAGCATCACCGGTTGGCCGGTGACGTCCTTGTCCAGCGTGGTGATGCCGGGAATCGCCAGGCGCTCGGCGTTTTTCTGGAAAAACAGTTCGCCGGCGATGCCATCCGGTGCCCGCACCAGTGCGACCGGGCGATCCTTGAGCTGCGGCAGGATCCACTCGGCGACGCTGGCGTAATACTCGGCCAATTGCATCTTGGTGGTGCCGCTGACCGCATCGATCACCCGATCGGGGTGAGTGATGCGCACTTTGCCGCTGGCGAGGCCGAGCTGGGACGGCGCTGGTTCGACTTTCTTTGGCTCGGTGGCTTTCTTTGATTCTGCAGTTTTCTTCGACGAGGCAGTTTTTTTCGACGGGGTGGCTTTCGCTGAAGTCTTCACGGGTTTCGCGCGCTCCTCGGTAATCGACCTGGCCGGTTTGTCATTGCGCAGACCATGGAACACGGCGTGACGTACCGAGCCGTCCTTGGTCATTTCGGCGAACGCCACTTCTGCCAACAGATTCGGTTTGAGCCAGTGCACGCCCTTGGCCTCGAAGCCACTCGGTGGATTGACCACCGCCGCCTTCTTGACCTGCAACGGCTTGAGCTGGGCCAGGATGCTTTTCAGTGTGGTTTCGTTAAAACCGGTGCCGACCTTGCCGGCATAGCGCAGCTCGCCACTGTCGCGATCGTGCAGGCCCAACAACAGCGCGCCGAAGGCACTGCGCGCGCCTTTCGGATCGGTATAGCCGACGACCACAAATTCCTGCCGATGCTTGCACTTGAGCTTGATCCAGTCGCTGCTGCGTCGCGACACGTAAGGCGAGCCGAGACGTTTGCCGATCAACCCTTCCATCTGCATCTGGCAGGCGCTGTTGAGCAGTGCGTCCGCCGTTTCATCGAAAGCTTCGGAGAAGCGCAGCAACGGCTGCTCATGCCCGCCGAGTACCGTGGACAACGCCGCGCGGCGCTCCTCGACCGGCACTTCGCGCAGGTCGACACCGTTGAGGTACGGCATGTCGAACAGGTAGTACAGGATGCTGGCGCTGCGCCCGGCTTCGAAGGCGTTTTGCAGCGCCTGAAAGTCCGGCACACCCTGCTCGTTGGTGACCACCACTTCGCCGTCCAGCCATGCCGATTCCAGCCCCAACTCGGCCAGGGCTTGCGCCTGTTGCGGCAGCTTGTGCGTCCAGTCGTGGCCGTTGCGGGTGAACAGTTGCACCTGATCGTGATCGATGCGCGCCATGATCCGGTAGCCGTCGAACTTGATCTCGTAGCTCCACTGCCCTTCCGGTGCGCTGTCGACCAGCGTCGCCAGTTCCGGTTTGAGCTGCGCCGGCAGCTTGGCCTTGCGCGCACCGGTAAGCGTCCCGGATGCCGCTTTGCGCGGTTTCGCCGGGGCCTTTTTCACGGGTTTGACTTGCTCGGCGGCGAGCTTGGGTTTGCTGATCAGGGTGCGTTCGCTGAGCACGCTGTCCGGCTCGGCGCTGAGCACATCGTAGTCGTCCTGCGGGCGCGCGGCGCTGTCCTGATGTTTGATCAGAAACCAGTTTTCCTTCTTGCCCGGCATGTGCGTGCGCACCAGATTCCAGATCCCGGACAGCTTCTCACCCTGCAGTTCGAACTTGAGTTTGCCCTTGGCGTATGCCTTGGCCGGATCCTCCTGCGGAATCCACACGCCACGATCCCAGACGATCACATCGCCGGCGCCGTAATGCCCCTCGGGAATGCTGCCCTCGAACGTCGCATAATCCAGCGGATGGTCTTCGACGTGTACCGCCAGACGCTTGACCTTGGGGTCGAGCGACGGCCCCTTGGGCACCGCCCAGCTTTTCAGCGCACCATCGAGTTCGAGGCGAAAGTCGTAATGCAGGTGCGAAGCGTCGTGCTTCTGGATGCAAAACTGCAGCGCATGCTCAGTGGCCTTGCTGCGGCCACGGCGCCTGACCGCGGCCGGTTCCGACGTCGCGGAAAAGTCACGCATGCGGTTGTAGTCGTCAAGGTTTCTGGTCATGGCGCACCTGCCTTGTGTCAGCCAATGCGGGTCACGGTCAGCGCGACCACGGCGATCCGATCCACGCGCTGGTAACCGGGGTTCAACAACTCTTCACCGAACACGTCGGGATCCAGCTCGCGATAGGTCCAGCCGAATCGCGTCGAATCCAGTCGTGGCACCACGGTGTCGAAAAACGGATCGTGGCCATCTACCATCGCCACGCCGGTGTAGAGCAGCAACGAGCCACCGGGCGCCAGCCGATTGAGCGCCTGCTCGACGATGCGCAGCGACAGCCCGGCGCCGAGCGAGCCACCGCCGTGCCGATAGGCGCGACCGGCCGGGTCTGCCATGTACGGCGGGTTGGCGACAATCAGGTCGAAATTGCCTTCGGTGCCCTGCAGTACATCACTGGCCTGCACCTCGACATTCGCGACTTCGGCCAATGCCGCATTGATCGCGGTCAGGCGCAGCGCGGCGGGGTTGATGTCAACCGCCAGCACCTGCGCTTCACGCCGGGCGCGAGCAATCAGGATGGCGCCGACGCCGGCACCGCAGCCGATGTCCACCGCGCGCTGAATCGGCGCGAAGCTCTGTTGCAGATGCGCGTGAATCAGCTGCGCGAAGCGATAGGTATCCGGGCCGAAAAACACCGAATCAGCGGCATCGGTGGGAAAGCCCGAATGCACGAACAACAGGTCATCCAGGCTCGACCAGCGCACCCGGCTTTTCAGGCGGCCGTCGTAGACGTCAATCACTTGAGCCTCCTGCAACTGCCGCTGTTCATCGGCGGACAGCAAGCCCGGTTCGAACGGACGCGACCAGCCGAAGACGTCGCGCAGGGTATCGGCCACCTGCCCTTCGTCACGCTGGTTGACCCGCTGATGGGTCAAGGGCGTCGGCGTGATGAAACGGTAGCCGTCAGCCTGCAGGCGCCGGCCGAGTTGCAGCAGCGTCAGGTCGTTGGCGGACAGTTGTTCTTCCTGATTCATGGAGATTTCCTTAGCGCAGACTGGATTTGAGTTCGATGAATCGACGTGTCGCCAGCAACCCCGCCGGGTGGGCATGGCGGGCCGGTGCCAGCCACGGGATCAGGGTGGCGATTTGCGCGTGTCCGTCCAGACCTTGCAGGGCAGAAGTCAGGCGTTGTACGTCGGGATCGTGTTCGGGCACGGCGGCGTCCGGGGTGGCGACCTGACGGCTGCGTCGTGGCGCTTTGCGTTGGTCGGATGGCGTCCAGTCGCCAGCAATCCAGTCGTGCAGCAGCTGCTTTTCATACGGACTGAACACGCCGAACATCGCTGCACCGTCGCCATCGATCAATTGCCAGAAACGGCTGGCTTGCGGATCTTCGTTGCGTTTGATCCAGCCTTTGTCCTGCATTGCCTGCAGGAAACCCGGTAGCTGTTCGGGCGTGGCCAGCCACTGATTGACGGTTTTGCCTTCGAAACGGCAGTAGTCGGAGTGCATGTGCTGACCGAACGGGCGCTTGCGTTCGAGCATCGCCAGCACTTCCTGCTCCAGGTCAAAACCCTCGATGATCGCGCGACTGCCCTGCCCCAGATCGTTGAGTCGATAGCCCAGCGATACCCGGCGCAGGAATTCGCTGCGGTCAGCTTCCAGCGGCAACAGGTCGAGCACCGACTGCACGGCTTTTTGCGCATGGCCGGTGCTGGCATTGTCGATGGTCACATGCAGGGTGAAGTAGTAAGGATCAATGCCCAACTCACTGAGTTCATAGGCACTGATCAACAAATGCAGAGGCAGTTGTTCGTAGCCGAGGTTGTAGCCGATCACCTCCGGCAGCAAGCTTTCGCCACAGGCACCGAGTGCCAGTTGCAGCGCACCTTGCAGGTAGCGTTCATCGGCCATCGCGCTGGCGTCCTGCAAACCGTGTTCGGCGAGCAGTTTGCGGTAGATCACCACATGGTTTTGCGCAGGATTGCCGTCGCCGAGCTCTTCCAGATAGGTACACAGCAACCCGTCGAAACGCGGGTCGCGCCACTGCGGCAACAAACCGTACAGCCACGCGCCATCCACCAGTTTGGTCGGCGCCACGGCTTGCAGAAAGTACAACGCGTGAGCCTTGTTGCTAAAGAACTGGCGCGGTCCGCCGGCCTGGCGCTGTTGCAGGTAATCGGCGTACTGCCGGGCAACTTCTGCGCAGTGCTCGGCGACCCAGCCTTGCCACGCCGACGGATCCTGCGGAAGTTCTTCGGGTAACAGCGCGGCACGTTGCAACTGCTCGGCGAGAAAATCCAGCGCGAGGGTTTCAGGCGCATCCTCAAGCAACAGTGCCTCATAAATACGCCGCAGGTCACCGTCGGCAGTGATGGGCTGTTGCTGCGCGCTCGGCGCATGCAGAGGGGTCAGGGCAGTCATGTCAGTGTTCTCGTTCGGTTGGCCGGTCAGGGCGTTGTTTCACGCCTCTACATCAGCAGAGCAACCGCTACGGAGAAAAATTCAATCGACATGAAAACTGCCCTGACGGACGGCCTGATCAGCGCCAATTCTCTTTCGCTTGGTCAGTTGATCACTTGATCACTGTAGGAGCTGCCGAAGGCTGCGATCTTTTGATCTTCAAAAATCAAAAGATCGCAGCCTTCGGCAGCTCCTACATTTACATCGTGTAATGGCTTGGCCGAGCGGATTGTTTCGGGAGCGCTAGTGTTCAAGGACGATGGTTACGGAGGGCAATGGAATGCCTGAAGCTGTAAAAGCCTGCGGTTTACGTAAGGGACGCTATTCGGAGGTTGAGCGGGTTTATTTGCTGACGGCGGTGGTTAAGGAGCGTCGACCGGTGTTTAGCGACTGGAGAATCGGACGACTGTTGGTTGAACAGATGCGCGCGACAGATGAGGCAGGATTGGTCGTGTCTTTGGCTTGGGTGGTCATGCCTGATCACTTGCATTGGCTGGTTGAACTGAAGCAAGGTTCTTTGGCGCAATTGATGTGTCGTGTAAAGGCAAGAAGTTGCCGGTCAATCAATTTGATTTCCGGTAGACAGGGCGGCCTGTGGCAACGCGGATATCACGACCGCGCTCTGCGTCGCGATGAAAATTTGAAAGCGGCCGCCCGCTACATTGTCATGAATCCACTGCGGGCAGGTCTGGTAAAGCGCTTGGGGGATTACCCGTTATGGGATGCTGTCTGGCTCTGAGGATCAAAAGATCGCAGCCTGCGGCAGCTCCTACATTTGGAACGCTATTCCCCTGTAGGAGCTGCCGAAGGCTGCGATCTTTTGACTTTTGCTTCAGCCCTGCCCCTTGGCCTGCTGTTCCAGATGCACCTGCAATTGCGGGTCAATCTTCAGCGCGGCAGCCAGTTCATCCAGGTAGTTGCGTTCGGCGTCCTGTTGATCGTCGACCAGGATCACGCTGACCAAATACATTTCAGCGGCCATGGCCGGGTCATCGTTGGCAGCCGTGGCGACTTCGCTGGCGTCCAGCGGTTTGGCGACTTCGCTTTCGAACCACTGCTGCAATTGCGGATCGTCGGTGTGCTTGCTGATTTCACTGTTGATCATCTGTTGTTCCCGGGCGTCGATCTCGCCATCAGCCTTGGCTGCCGCGATCAGCGCCCGCAGCACCGCGTGGCTGTGCTCCTCGACTTCGGGCCCGGCCAGCAGATTGGCCGTTTGCGGGATCTGTTGTGGCGCCGCCGAGGCCTGACTGCGTTGCCAAGCCTGATACGCCTGGAACGCCATCATCCCCAGCGAGGCCAGCGCCGCATAGTTGGTGCCGCCGGAACGGTTTTGCGTAGCGCCGCCGAGTGCTCCGCCAAGTGCGCCGCCCAAGCCACCACCACTGCCGCCGCCGAGCAGGCCACCGAGCAAACCACCCAATCCGCCCAGCCCACCGGACTGCGCCGCATTACCGGCGGGGCCTGCTCCGCCACCCAACAAACCACCGAGCAAGCCGCCCAGTCCGCCCAGACCTGCGCCGGCCGAGGCGCCACTTTGTTGTCCCGCCGAGGCCTGACCCCGTAGCAGTTGTTCAAGCAAATCGCTGGTGTTCATGATCTCGTCCTCAGGCATTGGCAATAACTGCGTCAGGCAACAATAGACCGCCGGCGCCGACGCGCCAGCACCGTTTGGCTGACGCTGACAGATTTCGCCGAGGTATTTTTTGTGCGGGCAGCTAAGATTCAAAGGTGGTGAACCTTATCCCGGCCAAACCGGTCGATAGCTGCAACCCCGACCCGGTTTGCCGGCGCCCTTTGCCCAAGGGTGATACCCGGCTTGCTTCATTTATCTGGAGAACGCCCCTGTGATATCGACCGTACACATCGCCAGGCTCAAAGCATGGGGCGCCCATGGTTTTACCGCGACCGGCGTGGTCACAGCCTTTCTGGCGACCCTCGCCCTGCTGGAGAACCAGCCGACCCACTGCCTGATGTGGCTGGGCGTGGCATTGATCGTCGACGGTCTCGACGGGGCGTTGGCGCGCAAGGTCAATGTGCAGTCGGTGCTGCCGAGCTTCGACGGCTCGATCCTCGATCTGGTGATCGACTACCTGACCTACGTGTTCATTCCGGCGCTGTTCATCTATCGCTACATTCCCCTGCCCGACTACACCCTGCTGCTGAGCGTGTCGCTGATTCTGGTGTCGTCGCTGTTCTGCTTCTGCAATGTCAACATGAAGAGCAAGGACAACTATTTCGTCGGCTTCCCCGCCGCGTGGAACGTGGTTGCCCTGTGCCTCTACATCATCAATCCGGGGCCATGGATCACCTTTCTGACCATTATCGGTCTGGCGCTGCTGACCGTGACCCGCATGAAGTTCCTCCATCCGTTCCGCGTACGCCGGTTCATGCCGATCAACATCGCGGTGACGGCGATCTGGCTGTTGTGCAGCCTGTCGCTGGTGCTCAATCACCCGGTGATCAATCCGCTGGTGATGGGGTTGTGGCTGCTGGCGTCGGCGTACTTTCTGGGGATCTGCATCTGGCGTACGGCGCTGGAGTGGTTTGACGGGGCGCATTTGAAATAGCACCAGACCTGCCAAACACGAATACCTGTGGGAGCTGGCTTGCCAGCGATTTCGTACTGTCAGTCGACATCGTTTTGACAGGACGGCCGCCATCGCTGGCAAGCCAGCTCCCACAGGGTTTGGCGGTGTTCCGCCATTCAGCGTTTGGTGATGACCACCTCCAGATACTCGCTCGGCACCACCAGCGACTTCTCTCCCACCCGGTTCGAGCGGGTCAGCAGATCCGCCAGATCACTCTCCAGCGCTTGCGCGCTTTCCGGCGGCAATGCCGCAAAGGCCTTGTGCACCGGCCCGTACCAGTGGCGGAAAATGTCGATGAAATGCGCCGCCGAGCGATAGCGGAAATTGAAGGTGCGGCGGGTGACCTGCAGCAGAAACTCACGCTCATTGAAGTGGCTGTGCAACCACGCTTCGGTGCCCCAGTTTGACGGTGGCAGCGCCACGGCAGGGGGCGGGACGTGGCGCCCGAGAACCTTGAACATCTGGCCGACGAAACCTTCCGGCGTCCAGTTTGCCAGACCGATGCGCCCGCCCCTTCGGCAGACCCGCGCCAGTTCAGCCGCCGCAGTCGCCTGATCCGGGGCAAACATCACGCCGAAGGTCGACAGCACCGCGTCGTAGCTTTCATCGGCGAACGGCAATGCTTCGGCATCGGCGACCTGAAAAATCACCTCCAGATGCTCGGCCCGTGCCCGATCCTGTCCACGCTCCAGCAGCGCCGCGACATAGTCGGTCGAGGTCACCTGACAACCACGTCGCGCCGCCGCCAGAGTCGCATTACCGTTACCAGCCGCGACATCCAGCACCTCCTCGTCGCAGTGCAGGTCGCAGGCCTCGGCGAGATTTTCGCCGACGATCTGCAAGGTGGTGCCGATCACCGCGTAATCGCCGCTGGCCCACGCGACTTTCTGGCGCTCTTTCAAACCCGTCAGATCAATGGGGGTACTCATCAATCGTGCTCCGCAGCAGGTTGGAGGACTTCATTCGGCCGTGGTCGGGTCAATGACCGTCATCACCCGCGCCACGCTGTTGGCCGGAAATCCGCCCAGCCTGGCGTGCTCGCGCACCTGCTCTTCGTCAGGGGCGATATAGACGCAATAGATTTTGTCGGCGGTGACGTAACTCTGCAGCCACTGCACCTGTGGCCCGAGTTCACGCAACACCTGGCAGGAGGTTTGCGACACAGCTTGGAGTTCTTGCGGCGACAGCTTTCCGGCCCCTGGAATCTCGCGTTCAATCACGAATTTCGGCATGGCAACCTCGCGTTCTTTTTATCAGTGACAGGGCCGGCAGTGGCCCTGCTCATCCACTATCGCGCCGAGGGTCGATGGCGTCCCTGCCAATCGTCCGAAGAGCCCGCAAAACCGCGGCCTGGCCGATGAGTGGCGGTTTTTTGTAAAGGCCTCGAGACACTCCGAGATTGCCATTGCATGGGGCAATCGGCTTTTATGCCTTCCCGTCTTCCGTGAATGGATTCCATCATGTCCCTGCGTCTTGAATGGCTCGTCGATCACCCACAGCACAGCGACACTTACGCCGCGTGGATTCACCGCCAGTTCGCCTACGAATATGCCGAGCAACCCTTGGCCGAATGGCAACGCGAGTTCGCTGCCGGCCAGAACAATGGCGACTGGTCGTGCCTGATTGCGCTGGACGGCGAACGTCTGCTCGGCGGTGCGGCACTGGCCCGGGCGGACCTGGACCTGCGCCCGGATCTCGGCCCGTGGCTGGCATGCGTGTTTGTCCGCCCGCAAGCTCGCGGCCAGGGGCTGGCAGAACGGTTGATCGACGGCATCAGCCAGGCGGCGAAACAGCGTGGCTTCGCACGTTTCTATCTGCACACCCAGAGCAAGCAGGACTATTACGCCAAACGCGGCTGGACAGTGCTGGAGCGCTTTCGCGCGTGGGACAACGAGCAATGGCTCATGGTGCGCGACCTGTGAGCCATTGATATGCGGGCAGCGACTGTCGATGCATCTGAGCACTCAGTTCTGGTTGTTGCAGCCGTCGGCGAATTTGCGGTAATCCAGCACCTGGGTTTTTCCGGCCGAATCCAGGTACGTCATGCGCGCATCGACAACGCCGCAGGTCACCGCGTTGTCCTCGGTCATCGACAGCACTTTCTGGATGTCCAGGTGCGTGCCGTAGGTGTAGGTGTGCGGGCTGACATCGGCTTCGGCCCGGGCCGACAGGGTGCAGATGTTCAGGGCGGCGAACAGGCAGGCGGCGACAACGGTTTTGTGCGTCATGATGGTTTCCTCAAGGCTTGTATGGGTTGAGCCGAGGCAAGTTGTGCAGGCCTCGATGGAGCCTATTTGAGGCGCGAGAGGTATCGCGTCTGTGTCAGCAAACGCCCGTTATCAATCGCTGTGTATCCCCACCGCCCGGAGATACACAGCGATACAAAACCCCGAAAAAAATCGCGTTTTTGCCTGTGTATGTATCCGTCAGGACGCCAGATACACTGCAATACAAACCCGGGCAGGCAAGCCGGCGCAGGCTCGATAGACTGCATGGCATTGCCCTTTGATAGAGGTTCTGCACCGATGGAACATGTCGATCACATTCTCATCGTCGACGACGACCGCGAGATCCGCGAGCTGGTCGGCAATTACCTGAAGAAGAACGGACTGCGCACCACCGTGGTCGCCGATGGTCGGCAGATGCGCAGTTTTCTCGAAGCCAACACCGTCGACCTGATTGTGCTCGACATCATGATGCCCGGCGACGATGGCCTGCAGTTGTGCCGCGAATTGCGCGTGGGCAAACACAAGGCCACGCCGGTGCTGATGCTCACGGCGCGCAACGATGAGACCGACCGCATCATCGGCCTGGAAATGGGCGCCGATGATTACCTGACCAAGCCGTTCGCCGCCCGCGAACTGCTGGCGCGGATCAACGCCGTGCTGCGGCGCACACGGATGCTGCCGCCGAATCTGGTGGTCAGCGAAAGCGGCCGCTTGCTGGCCTTCGGCCGTTGGCAACTGGACACCTCGGCCCGGCATCTGCTGGACAAGGACGGCACGCTGGTCGCCCTCAGTGGCGCCGAATATCGCTTGCTGCGGGTGTTTCTCGATCATCCGCAGCGGGTGCTCAGCCGTGATCAATTGCTCAACCTGACCCAGGGCCGCGAGGCCGATCTGTTTGACCGTTCGATTGATCTGCTGGTCAGCCGTTTGCGCCAGCGCCTGCTCGATGATGCGCGTGAACCGGCCTACATCAAGACCGTGCGCAGCGAGGGTTATGTGTTTTCGCTGCCGGTGGAGATCCTCGGAGCCTCGGCATGAGTCTCAAGCTGCATTGCCCACGCACCCTGGCTTCGCGGTTGTCGCTGATCTTTCTGGTCGGACTGATCCTGGCCCAGGCCCTGTCGTTTGGCGCGCAGTATTACGAGCGTTTCCAAAGCGCCAGAAGCACCATGCTCAGCAATATGCAAAACGACGTTTCGACGTCGATTGCGATCCTTGACCGCTTGCCCGCGCAGGAACGCCTCGCCTGGCTGCCACGTCTGGCTCGCACCAATTACGATTATCGGTTGGACGACGGCGACCCCGGCGCCCCGCTCGACGCCGAGGAGGTACCGGTGGCTGCGACCTCGATCAGCAGTGCGATCGGCGGCGCCCATCCGCTGTCCTTCAGCCGTTTTCCCGCGGAGAAAAAACACTTCCAGGCCCATTTGCGCCTCAGCGACGGCAGCCCGCTGACCATCGATGTGCGTCCGGCCATGCCGCCGCTGTCGCCGTGGCTGCCGGGGGTACTGCTCGGGCAACTGGCGCTGCTGATCGCCTGCACCTGGCTGGCGGTGCGCATCGCGATCCGCCCTCTCGCGCGGCTCGCCAACGCCGTGGAAAGCCTCGACCCCAACGCGCACCCGGTAATGCTCGACGAACACGGTCCGACCGAAGTGGCCTACGCCGCACGGGCCTTCAACGCGATGCAGGCGCGCATCGCCGCGTATCTGAAAGAGCGCATGCAACTGCTGGCAGCGATTTCCCATGACCTGCAAACCCCGATCACCCGCATGAAGCTGCGCGCAGAGTTCATGGACGACTCGGTCGAGAAAGACAAACTGTGGAATGACCTCGGCGAGATGGAACATCTGGTGCGCGAGGGCGTGGCGTATGCCCGCAGCATCCACGGCTCGACCGAGGAAAGCCGGCGCATCGATCTCGACTCGTTCCTTGACAGCCTGGTGTTCGACTATCAGGACATGGGCAAGGACGTGCAACTGAGCGGCAAAAGCGCGGCGGTGATCGATACCCGTCCCCAGGCCCTGCGCCGGGTGCTGGTGAACCTGACCGACAACGCACTGAAATTTGCCGGTGCCGCGCAGTTGCAGGTCGACACCGACGACAGTCTTAGCATCAAGATCCTTGATCGCGGACCGGGCATTGCCGAAGCCGAGTTGCAACAGGTCATGCAGCCGTTCTACCGGGTGGAAAACTCGCGCAACCGCAGCACCGGCGGCACCGGCCTGGGCCTGGCGATCGCCCAGCAACTGGCCATGGCCCTCGGTGGCTCGCTGACCCTGAGCAACCGCGAGGGCGGTGGGCTGTGTGCGGAGCTGAAACTGCCACTGCGCTGATCCCCACACTGGAATCTGCATGGGACACAAACGCTGCATCTTGTCCCAGCCCGACTAGACTGATTCATTACCCGGTCGAGGGGGAATGCAGGACGACGTCAGCTGTGCCCTGCCCACTTTTGTGACCACCGCCCTGCGGCCCATGCCTCGACAACGTTTTGCCACCGGACGGTGATCCTGTATCAGGAGCACTCGTGATGGACGAAACACGACTCAACGCATTCATGGGCAAACTGGTCAACGACATGGGCGGCGCCGCGATGCTGGCGAACGTCATCGTTGGCGAAGAACTCGGGCTGTACCGGGCGATGGCCGACAGTCAGCCGATCACCCCGCAAGCCCTCGCCGAAAAAACCACCTGCAACCCGCGGCTGGTCCGCGAATGGCTCAGCGCGCATGTCGCGTCCGGCTACATGGAACATCACGATGGCCAGTTTCGTTTGCCGGAAGAGCAGGCGCTGGCGCTGGCGGTCGAGGATTCGCCGGTGTACGTCGCCGGCGGTCTCGGCGTGGTGGCCTCGTTTTTCCATGACAAGGACAAACTGGTCAAAGCCATGCGCGGCAACGGCGCCCTGCCCTGGGGCGATCACCATCCGTGCATGTTCAGCGGTACCGAACGCTTCTTTCGTCCCGGCTATAAAGGTCACCTGATCGCGGAGTGGCTGCCGGCGCTGGAAGGTGTGGTCGCCAAACTCGAAGCAGGCGCCAAAGTCGCCGACATCGGCTGCGGCCACGGTGCCTCGACGGTGATCATGGCTCAGGCGTTTCCCAACTCGCGCTTCGTCGGCTTCGATTACCACGCGCCGTCGATCACCGTCGCCACCCAGCGCGCCGAAGAAGGAGGCGTCAGCAGCCGGGCGAAATTCTTCCAGAGCAATGCCAAAAGCTACCCCGATGACGACTATGACCTGATCTGTTACTTCGACTGCCTGCACGACATGGGCGACCCGGTCGGCGCCGCCCGGCATGCATTCAAATCATTGAAGGACGACGGCACGGTGCTGCTGGTCGAGCCGTTTGCCAACGACGCGCTGGACGACAACATCACCCCGGTCGGACGCCTGTTTTACGCGGCCTCGACCTTTATCTGCACGCCGAATTCGTTGTCCCAGGAAGTTGGCCTGGGGCTGGGTGCGCAGGCCGGTGAAATGCGTTTGCGCAAGGTGTTTGCCGAGGCCGGGTTCAAGCATTTCCGCCGGGCGACGCAGACGCCGTTCAATCTGATTCTGGAGGCGCGCAAATAAACCACCGCTGTAACCTGTGGCGAGGGAGCCTGCTCCCGTCGGTTTGCGAAGCGACCCTGAAAACAGGCCTGCTGCGCAGTCCAGCGGGAGCAAGCTCCCTCGCCACACGGTTAATGCTAACCTGCGGGCATCGTCCTCCCCGGAGTGCTGACCATGCTCGACAGCCCGATCCGCGAACACTTCGACACTCTGCACCAGGCCATGGCCGATGGCGGCTTTGTGGTGCTGACCGGCGCCGGTATCAGCACGCCGTCGGGCATCCCGGATTACCGCGACAGCGAAGGTGTGCGCCGTGGCCGGCAGCCGATGATGTATCAGGAATTTCTCGCCGCCCCGGAATCCCGTCGCCGCTATTGGGCACGGGCCATGCTCGGCTGGCCACGGGTGCGCCAGGCGCGGCCGAATGCGGCGCATCAGGCACTGGCCGAGTTGCAGCGCCGGGGGCTGATCAACGCCTTGATCACGCAGAACGTCGACACCCTGCACGATCAGGCCGGGAGCCAGGACGTGATCGAATTGCACGGCAGCCTGCACCGGGTGGTGTGCCTGGACTGCGGCCAGCGCAGCGCGCGTGACGACATTCAGCAGCGGATGGTCGAGCAGAATCCGTATCTGGCCGGGGTCGATGCGGTGCAGGCGCCGGACGGCGATACCCTGCTCGATCCGGCCTTCGAAGCGCGTTTTCAGACTCCACAATGCCCGTATTGCACGGGCGAACGGATGAAGCCGGACGTGGTGTTCTTCGGTGAAAACGTGGCCCAGCCGACAGCAGCGCGGGCCATGGCGGCGGCAGAAAGTGCCGAGGGCTTGCTGGTGGTGGGTTCGTCGTTGATGGCGTATTCGGCGTTCCGTCTGTGCCGGGTGATTGCTGATCGGGGCAAGCCGTTGCTGGCGATCAATCTGGGCAAGACTCGCGCCGATGATCTGCTGGATCTGAAGATCGAGGCGTCATGCGAGCAGTTGCTGCCGTTGCTGGTGCAACGCTTATTTACCTGAATGCCGAAAATCCCCTGTAGGAGCTGCCGAAGGCTGCGATCTTTTGATCTTGCTTCTAAAAACAACGTCAAAAGATCGTCCGAACGCGGCCCGAGCCTTCGGCAGCTCCTACAGGGCTAGCATTTCAGTTCAGTGTTCGGCTTTAAGGATGTCGAACAGTGCCTGCGCCGCTGCCGACAGCTCATTGCCCGGCTCCGTGAGCACACCAATCGCCCGCTCCACCGAATCATTCAACGTCAGGCAATGCGCGCCCAGCTCCAGCATCTGTTCGGCACACAACGCTGGCACCGCACTCACCCCCAGCCCGCTGGCGACCATGCGCCCGACAGTTGCCAGTTGATGGCTCTCGAATTCCACCGGCAGTTTCATGCCCCGGGCCTGCAAGTGTTCTTCGAGCATCACCCGCACTGTCGACGGCCGTTGCAGGGTAATGAACGGTTCCTGCAGCAAGGTCACCCAGTCGATCTCTGTGCACCCGGCCAACGTGGAATCCTGCGGCACCACCGCGACGAAGCGATCAATGTACAGCGGGGTGAACGTCAGCGAGGTGTTCTGCATCGGTTCGAATGCCACACCCAATTCCACCTGGCGGTCGCGAACCATTTCCAGCACTTGCTCGTTGATCACGTCGTTTACCGTGACATTGACGTTCGGATAGCGCGCGCGAAAGGTCTTGAGGATTGGCGGCAGCAGGTTGCCGGCAAACGACGGCATCGCCGCCAGCGTCACCCGCCCGCGTTGCAGGCTGAAGCGCTGACGCATTTCGTCTTCAGCGTTGTCCCAGTCGGCGATCAGACGCCGGGCCAGCGGCAGCAACGATTCGCCCTCGGCAGTCAGCGCCACGTTGCGCGTGTTGCGACTGAACAGCCGCCCACCGAGGCCCTCTTCCAGCGCCTTGATGGTCAGGCTCAGCGCCGATTGCGAGAGGTGCAGGCGCTCGCAGGCCACGGCAAAGCTCAGGCTCTGAGCCACAGCGAGGAAGGCGCGGATCTGTTTGATGGTCATACTGGATACCTTACCGTTTCAACGTCGTAGCCACTGTAGGAGCTGCCGCAGGCTGCGACCTTTTGATCTTGATCTTTAAAAACAACATCAAAAGATCGCAGCCTTCGGCAGCTCCTACAGGGTGATGATGTCAACTATTGAGCTTTATCAATCAATCAACCTTAAAAATCAACTTAACAAATATATCCTTCAGCGAGACACTCCAGTCATTCGGCTAGCCAGCCGCCCGACAAACAATAAAAGAGGTGCATATGGCAGGTTTCGACAAGCGCGTGAGTTCCTACGAGGAAGCTCTGGCCGGTCTTGAAGACGGCATGACCGTGATCGCCGGCGGCTTCGGCCTGTGCGGCATCCCGGAAAACCTGATCGCCGAGATCAAGCGCAAGGGCACCCGGGACCTCACCGTGGTTTCCAACAACTGCGGCGTCGACGGTTTCGGCCTCGGTGTGCTGCTGACCGACCGCCAGATCAGCAAGGTGGTTGCCTCCTACGTCGGCGAGAACAAACTGTTCGAAGAGCAACTGCTCAAGGGCGACATCGAAGTCATCCTGACCCCGCAAGGCACCCTCGCCGAGAAAATGCGCGCAGGCGGCGCCGGCATCCCGGCCTTCTTCACCGCCACCGGCGTCGGCACCCCGGTCGCCGAAGGCAAGGAAGTGCGCGAATTCAACGGGCGCAAGTACCTGATGGAAGAGTCCATCACCGGCGACTTCGCCATCGTCAAAGGCTGGAAAGCCGACCATTTCGGTAACGTCATCTACCGTCACACCGCTCAGAACTTCAACCCGCTGGCGGCCACCGCCGGCAAGATCACCGTGGTCGAAGTCGAAGAAATCGTCGAACCCGGCGAGCTGGATCCGTCGCAGATCCACACCCCCGGCATCTACGTCGACCGGGTCATTTGCGGCACGTTCGAAAAGCGCATCGAACAGCGCACCATCCGCAAATAATTCAGGCTGACGGAGAATAAAAACATGGCACTTACCCGCGAACAAATGGCTCAGCGCGTCGCCCGCGAAATGCAGGACGGCTACTACGTGAACCTCGGCATCGGCATTCCGACCCTGGTCGCCAACTACATTCCAGAAGGCATGGAAGTCATGCTGCAATCGGAAAACGGCCTGCTCGGCATGGGCCCGTTCCCGACTGAAGAGACCATCGATGCCGACATGATCAACGCCGGCAAACAGACCGTGACTGCGCGCATCGGCGCATCGATTTTCAACTCCGCCGAATCCTTCGCGATGATCCGTGGCGGGCATGTCGACCTGACCGTGCTCGGCGCGTTCGAAGTCGACGTCGAAGGCAACATCGCCTCGTGGATGATTCCCGGCAAACTGGTCAAGGGCATGGGCGGCGCGATGGATCTGGTGGCCGGCGCCGACAACATTATCGTGATCATGACCCACGCCTCCAAGGACGGTGAGTCCAAGCTGCTGACCAAATGCAGCTTGCCGTTGACCGGCGCCGGCTGCATCAAGCGCGTGCTGACCGACCTCGCCTACCTGGAAATCGAAAATGGCGCTTTTGTCCTCAAGGAACGCGCACCTGGCGTCAGCGTGGAGGAAATCGTCGCCAAAACCGCTGGTAAACTGATCGTCCCGGATCACGTACCGGAAATGCAGTTCGCTGCCCAGTGAGGAATTCGAAAATGCAAGACGTCGTAATTGTTGCCGCCACCCGCACCGCGATCGGCAGTTTCCAGGGTTCGCTGGCCAGCGTGTCCGCCGTGGATCTGGGCGCTGCGGTGATTCGCCAGTTGCTCGAACAGACCGGTCTGGACGGTGCGCAGGTCGATGAAGTGATCATGGGCCAGGTGCTGACCGCCGGCGCCGGCCAGAACCCGGCGCGTCAGGCCGCGATCAAGGCCGGCCTGCCCCACGCCGTGCCGGCCATGACCCTGAACAAGGTCTGCGGCTCGGGCCTGAAAGCCCTGCACCTGGGCGCACAAGCGATCCGTTGCGGCGATGCCGAGGTGATCATCGCCGGTGGTCAGGAGAACATGAGCCTGTCCAACTACGTGATGCCCGGCGCACGCACCGGCCTGCGCATGGGTCACGCGCAAATCGTCGACACCATGATCAGCGATGGCCTGTGGGATGCGTTCAACGATTACCACATGGGCATCACCGCCGAGAATCTGGTCGATAAATACCAGATCAGTCGCGAGCAGCAGGACGCCTTCGCCGCCGCTTCGCAGCGCAAAGCCGCTGCGGCAATCGAAGCCGGGCGCTTTGTCGATGAGATCACCCCGATCCTGATCCCGCAGCGCAAAGGCGACCCGGTCGCGTTCAAGGTCGACGAACAACCACGCGGCGACACCACCGCCGAATCCCTGGCGAAACTGCGTCCGGCATTCAAGAAGGACGGCAGCGTTACCGCCGGTAATGCTTCGTCGCTGAACGATGGCGCCGCCGCCGTCATCCTGATGAGCGCGGAAAAAGCCAAGGCCCTGGGCCTGCCGGTGCTGGCGAAAATCGCTGCGTACGCCAACGCCGGTGTGGACCCGGCGATCATGGGCATCGGCCCGGTGTCGGCCACCCGTCGCTGCCTGGACAAGGCGGGCTGGAACATTGGCCAACTGGACCTGATCGAAGCCAACGAAGCGTTCGCCGCGCAATCGCTGGCGGTGGCCAAGGACCTGCAATGGGATCTGGACAAGGTCAACGTCAACGGCGGCGCCATCGCCCTCGGTCACCCGATCGGTGCGTCGGGCTGCCGCGTGCTGGTGACACTGCTGCACGAAATGATCAAGCGTGATGCGAAGAAGGGTCTGGCGACCCTGTGCATCGGCGGCGGTCAGGGTGTAGCGCTGGCGCTGGAACGCGCTTAACCCCCGAGTTCACAGCGGGTGGTGGATCCACGACATCCGCCGCTGGCTGGCAACAAAAAACCCGGTGCGATTCGCGTTGCACCGGGTGTTTTTTGCCTGAATTTCGTGTCTATCTTCAGGGCCCTATCGCTGGCAAGCCAGCTCCCACAGGGTCTGTGGCGTACAACGAATTTGAATCCACCCTCAATCACTGTGGGAGCTGGCTTGCCAGCGATGAGGCCAGTTCAGGCAACAGAAAAATCAGGGTTCACACCACCATCTGCAGAATCAACCACGCATTTGCCCCACTGATCACCGCAAACAGACCCCACGCCAGCACCCGGGTCGGCAGCCGATTCACAAACGGTCCCATCAGTTGCTTGTCGCTGGTCATGCGGATCAGCGGGTACAGCGCAAATGGCAGTTGCAGGCTCAGTACCACCTGACTCAGCACCAGCAGTTTGCCCATCGCATTATCGCCCATCAGCCACACGCCGATGAACGCCGGAATCAACGCCAGCCCACGGGTGATCAACCGCCGCTGCCAGCAGGGAATACGCAGGTTCAGATAACCCTCCATGATCACCTGCCCGGCGATGGTCCCGGTGAACGTCGAGCTCTGCCCCGACGCCAGCAACGCCACGCCAAACAGCACACTGGCCAGCGCACCGCCCACCAGCGGGTCGAGCAGGTGATAGGCGTCCTGAATGTCGACCACGTCGGTATGTCCGGACTGGTGGAACGCAGCCGCCGCCAGAATCAGAATCGCCGCATTGACCAGCAGCGCCAGCGCCAGCGAACCGATGGTGTCGATGCGCGCCAGATTCACCGCGTCCTGCTTGCTAGCCAGATCCGTGCCGATCATCCGCGTCTGCACGATCGAGGTATGCAGGTAGAGGTTGTGCGGCATCACCGTGGCGCCAAGGATGCCGATCGCCAGATACAGCGGCGCGGCATCGCTGATGGCCGAGAGTGATGGTTTGAATCCGGCGAACACGTCCGGCCAATAGGGTTTGATCAGCACCAGTTCGACGAAGAAACACACGCCGATGGTCGCCACCAGCACCAGCATGATCGCCTCCAGCCGGCGGAAGCCACGGTTCTGCAGGGCCAGCACCAGCAGCGTGTCGAAGGCAGTCAGGGCAATGCCGAAGGTCAGCGAGCAACCAAGCAACAAGTGAAACGCCAGTGCGCAGCCGAGCACTTCGGCCAGGTCGGTGGCGATGATCGAGATTTCCGCCAGTACCCATTGCAGGCGCGCGGTCGGGGTGCTGTAGCGCTCGCGAGACAATTGCGCCAGATCGCGGCCGGTGGCGATGCCCAGCCGCGAGCACAGGCATTGCACGACCATCCCCGCCAGACTTGCGAGCAACACCACAAACAGCAGGCTGTAACCAAAACGCGAACCGGCCTCGATCGCGGTCGCCCAGTTGCCCGGATCCATGTAGCCGATCGACACCAGCAAGCCAGGCCCGGCAAAACGCAGCACGCGTTTGAAGAACGAAGCGTTCGGATCCACCGCGACACTGCCAGCCACTTCCGGCGGGCAGAACGGCGCGGTGGCGATTTTGGGTAGGCTGAATTTCACGCACACATCCAGAAACAAGTCGGAAAGACGCAGCTTAGACGTTTCAGTTGAACCCTTGAAGAGCAAAAGATCGCAGCCTTCGGCAGCTCCTACACAGGAATGCGTTCCCCTGTAGGAGCTGCCGAAGGCTGCGATCTTTTGACTTTAATGGCTTACACCCAACAACTGCTCGCGTAGCTCGGGGTTACGGGTACGCGGATCCAGCCAGATATCGAAAAACGCCCGGGCAAACTGCGGATCATCGATTTCATGCTGCAACTGCTGACCGATAAAAAACCGCGCACCCTGCCCCGGCAGATACACGCCCGTAATCCGCGTGCCGGCCTGCACATCGACGAACGATTGCTGCATTTGCTCTTGCCACCTGGACAGTTGTGCGGGACTGACGCTCGAGCCTGCCAGCCGTTTGATTTCATCGACACTGGCCTGCACCAGATCGTCACGGGAGATCTTGCGCCGATAGATCAGCTCCAGAGCGAAGGGCTGCTCGGTGGACAACGGGCGCGCCGCGCTCCACATCCGCGCGTTGTACACATCGAATCCGAACACACTGAAATCGCCGCTGCCGATGATTTGCGCCCCGGGCACCGCGTCCTGCCAGTTGGCCCAGGTCGGCGTCAGCAGCAACGCCCACAGACCAATGCCACAACAACCGCGCAACACCCTGGGTGCTCTGTTCATCGTGGCATCGACTCCGGTAAACCCTGATAGTCAGAGCATAGTCGGCGATCCACACCAGCACTTTGTATACAGTTTTTGTAGAACAATGCAGCAATCGGTGAGCGGCAATGCTAACGTGGCCTCTCTCATCCGACGGAGCCTCCCGCGTGCTGATCCTCAAACTGCTACTGATCCCCGGTTTTCTGCTGCTGATTTCCCTCGCTGGCAAGCGCTGGGGGCCGAGCGTGGCCGGTTGGCTGTCGGGGCTGCCGGTGGTGGTCGGGCCGATTCTGTTTTTCCTCGCCATTGAACAGGGGCCGCAGTTTGCCGCGCAATCGGCGGTCGCGGCGCTGTCGGCGATGTTCGCCATGATTGCGTTCTGCGTCACCTATGCGCAGGTGGCGCAGCGGGCGAACTGGCCGGTGGCGCTGACGGCATCACTGTCGGTGTGGGCAGTACTGGCGCTGGTGTTGTCGCTGCTTCCGTCGTCACTGACGTTCTCGGTCGCGGCGGCAGCCACTGCCCTGCTCGCCGCGCCGTACCTGTTCCCCAACGTGCAGCCGGTGCTGAACGGCCCGGCGCCGAAGTCGGACAAACTGCTCTGGCGGATGATTGCCGGGGCGGCGCTGACATTGCTGGTGACCCTGCTCGCCAGCACCGTCGGCGAGCGCTGGAGCGGTTTGCTCGCGGTGTTTCCGGTGCTCGGCAGTGTGATGGCGGTGTTCTCCCAGCAGACTCGTGGCCCGGCGTTTACCGCGGCATTGCTGCGGGCGACGGCGATCGGCATGTACTCGTTCTCGGCGTTTTGCCTGGTGTCGGCGCTGACCCTGCCCACCCTGGGCCTCAGCGGATTCATCGCCGGTGTCGCGGTGTCGGTGGCGATGCTCGGCGTTACCCGCAAACTGCTGGCCCGCCCAGCGCCAGCCAAAAGCCCACAACCCCAAGGCTGACGCAATTTACTGTGGCGAGGGAGCTTGCTCCCGCGGGCGTGCGCAACGCCCTGTAATTGTTGCGTAGCCGAGCGGGACGGTGCGGGAATCCGACAAGCTCCCTCGCCACAAATGTTCGACAAACCGCGCTGGAATGCCATGCACGCTCCGTGGGATCATCGCCGCCCTGGCGCGACCATCCCTCGGAGATTCACATGTCATTGTTCAGCAAGAAAGCCGTCGTCCTGTTGCTGGCGGCGGTCGCCGGCCTCGGCGCCATCAATGCCCAGGCCGCCAAGGCCAAGGAAAAAGCGGCGACCAATAGCGTGTCGATGCTCGACGGCAAGTTCACCTTCGTTCTGCCCAAAGGGTTTACCGCCGACCCGCTGCCGGCCGGGCCGACCGGTGCCAAGGGCACGATGTACACCAATCAGGCGACCAAGACCGTGGTCATCGCCGCGGAAAACCAGATCGCCGGGGGCACCAGCGTCAAGGACAACGACAACGAATTTCTCGATGGCAGCCTGGCGAGTTTCATCGATGACCAGCGCAAGGCCCTGCCCGATTTCAACAAGCTCAGCGAAAAAAGCCTGACCCAGAAAAGCAGCGGCCTCGGTGTGCGTCAGGTCGACAGCACTGCCACCCAGGGCGGCGGCCAGACTCTGAACACCACCCTGCTCGCCGCGTCCGGCAAGCGCATGGCGCTGGTCCAGGTGATTTCCCGAGCCAGCGACAAGAGCGGTCACAATGCGCTGGTGAAAACCATCCTCAAGGACAAGTGATCGTCACGGGTTGAGCTGCTGCAGCCAGGCATTCAAATCACGCAGCTCGGCCGTGCTGATGCTGTGGCCGACGCCGGGATAGGCGTGAAACTCGGGGGTGTAGGCGAGTTTCTGCAGCAGCGCATCGGCCTCGGTGCCGTCGTGGTACGGCACTCGATCATCGGCGGTGCCATGGCCGATGAAGATGTGCAGGGGCAACGGTTGCTGCTGCGCCTTGAGTTCGGCTTTCAACACCGGCAACAGCCGTCCGCTCAACGCCGCAATGCCGCCGACCGTCACCGGCGGACGCAAGCCGACCTCGTAGGTCATCATCGCGCCCTGGCTGAAACCGATCAGGTACACCTTGTCCGGGCTGGCGTGATATTTCTGCGCCGCCTGCGCGACAAACGCCCGCAACTTCTGGCCGCTGGCCTGCAGATCATCGGTCTCGCCGTTGTAGGCCCCTTCGCCTTTCTTGCGAAACCACTGGAAACGCCCTTCGCCCAGCGCCAGCGGTGCCTGCACCGACAGGTAGTTGTACTGCGCCGGCAACTGGAACTTCATACCGATCAGATCGGCTTCGTTACTGCCGTAACCGTGCAGGAAAATCACCAGCGGCCGGGTGTTCGCGTCCGGGTGAACCTGTTCGATGTACTTTAGTGGCAAGTCGCTTTGCAGCGTGGTCTGCGCGTAAACGGCGCTGGACGCCAGGAGGGTCAACAGGGCAAACGCCTTCAACATAAAGCCTTCCTTCGCGGAGTGTCGGGTTCGGAGGCAGCCTAACATTGTCTGAAAGGTGTGGTGTCGCGGATGCCGCCATCGCTGGCAAGCCAGCTCCCACGGGTTTTGTGAGCACCACCGATCACTGTGGGAGCTGGCTTGCCAGCGATGAAGCCAGCAAAAACACCGAAGATCTGTCAGTCGTTGATCAGCTTGCCCACCCGGATCGGCTCGCGCCCCGCCACCTTGGCCTGCCAGATCCCCGGTTGGGTGTAACGCCCACGATCAATCGCAAACAGCACGCCGCTGGTGCCGGCGCGCACGGTGGTGAGGCGGTCATTCAACGGATCCACCACCTCGAACAACGCATCACCCTTCTCCACCCATTCCCCGGCATTGCGCAGGAAACTGACCACGCCATGGTGCGGCGCGAACAGATATTCGGTGCCTTCGAAGGGCATGCCTTCGCAGCATTCCTGCGGCGCCGCCGGCCATTCGCCGCTGATGAATCCTTGCTCGGCGAGAAAGCCGAGAATCGCTTCAGAATTGGCCTGCGCCTGATCAACCCGGGTGTCGCCCATGCTGCCCAGTTCCAGGGTGGTGGCAAGATTCGCCGGAGGAATCGCCGCGTTCGGGAACGCCCGCGCCAGACGCAGCCACGGCGATGAGCACGACTCGTCGAACGAACTGCCACCGGAGTCTTCACACAGCAAGGCCACGCCAGCCTTCAGTCGCGCCGCCAGCGATTGCCAGCGCGGCCAGTGCTGCGGCAGTGCGTAAATGTGAATCGCCGCGTCAAAATCGCAATGCAGATCAAGGGTGATGTCGGCGTCGCAGGCATGGCGCAGCAGCAAGCGGTGCAGCGCTTCCAGTTGCGAGGCCGGGGCCGGCAACTCATCGAGCACCTCGCCCATGGTCTGGCGGATCAGCGCGATATTGGCTTCGGCATCACTGCCCAGCCGCTCGCCGATGCGCGCCGCCACCGGCGCACTGAGTTCAACAAACGAGCGGTTGAAATTCTTCCCGCTGCCCAGCTCGAAGCGCCCCATGTGGCTGCCTTGCAAATGCTGGTCGAGGCCGATCGGATTGGCCACCGGCACCAGCTCGATCACCCCTTGCAGGCGACCCTGCTGTTCCAGTTCGCTGAGGCGCTGCTTGAGTTCCCACGCGGTGCGCATGCCCGGCAGCTCGTCGGCGTGCAGACTGGCCTGGATGTACACCTTGCGACTGCCGGCGCCGTAACGGAAGACGCTGAGGGAACGTTCGCTGCCCAGATGGCTCCAGGGCAGGACATGGTCGATGCGTTGCATGGGAAAACTCCTGCAGTCTGGTAGATCTGAATCGATGGGATCCGTGTGGGAGCGAGCTTGCTCGCGAATGCAATCTGACAGTCAATAAAGATGTTGAATGTTAAACCGCATTCGCGAGCAAGCTCGCTCCCACAGTGAATCTCTATCAGGTAGAAAGAGAGCACAAAAAAAGTGGCCACCGTCTACACGGGGCCACTTTTTTACGGCGTATTAATGGCCGTACACGTCAAAGTCGAAGTACTTGTCCTGGACTTTCTTGTACTCGCCATTGGCGCGGATTTCGGTGATGGCCTTGTTGAATTTCTCCGCCAGTTCGGTATCGCCCTTGCGCACCGCGATGCCGGCGCCACCGCCGAAGTACTTGGCGTCTTCATAGGTCGGGCCGACGAATTCGAAGCCTTTACCGGCATCGGTCTTCAGGAAACCGTCGCTGAGGTTGACCGAGTCGGCCAGCATCGCGTCGAGACGACCGGACTTCATATCGAGGTTGGCTTCCTGTTGCGAGCCATAGCGCACCACTTCAAACCCGGCGTCTTTGGCCATGTCGGTGGCATAACGGTCGTGGGTACTGGCGCGCAGCACGCCGACCTTCTTGCCCTTGAGCTGGGTCAGCGGATCAGTGATGCCCGAGCCTTCCTTCATCACGAAACGCGCCGGGGTGTGGTAGTACTTGATGGTGAAATCGACGTTTTTCTTGCGGTCGTCGGTGATGGTCATCGAGGACAGGATCGCGTCGATCTTCTTCACTTTGAGTGCCGGGATCAGGCCATCGAATTCCTGCTCGACCCATACGCATTTGACGTCCATCTGTTTGCACAGGGCATCGCCGATATCGACGTCGAACCCGGTGAGTTTGCCGTCAGCGGTTTTCATTGAGAATGGCGGGTAAGCGGCTTCAATCCCCAGACGAATCGGTTTGGCGTCTTCGGCCACAGCGGTCAGGGACAGCATCGACAGTGCCAGGGCACCGAACATCACTAGCTTCTTCATTTATTACTCCTGTGTGCGGAGGCTTTTATTGGCAGCTTTCGATTGGGCGTTCGGTCATGGCCAATTAGCGGCAAAAACCGACGTGGCCGGCAGTCTATGGCGGCGCGCACAGGGTAAATTGTGTTTAGGCGACAAATACTTACAGAAAATCGGCGCACGCGTTGACCGGGATCAACGCTGCGCCGACATGGTGCAAAGGCTGTAGGACAAATCTTTGAAAACGACAAAAATTGCCTTTGTAGGAGCTGCCGCAGGCTGCGATCTTTTGCTCTTTAAAAGTCAAAAGATCGTCCGAACGCGGCCCGAGCCTTCGGCAGCTCCTACAAAAGCATTCAGCATTCACATCCAATAGGCGCCTTGGCGGCTTGTGTAGCACTCAAGCTGAAGCCTTCATCGAGCCACCCAGTCACACCGCCAATCATCTCCTTCACCGGGTAACCCAACGCCGCCAGTTTCACCGCAGCCTTGTTGGCGCCGTTGCAGTGCGGGCCGGCGCAATAGACCACGAACAACGTGCTCGTCGAATACTCCGCCAGGCCTTCGGCGGTCAGCGAGCGGGTCGGAATGTTGATCGCGCCCGGCACGTGACCGCGCTCGAACGCCAAACGACCGCGCACATCGACCAGGACAAAATCGACTTCACCGGCCTCCTGGCTGCTGAAGACGTCGGAGCAATCGGTTTCAAACGTCAGACGGTTGCTGAAATGCATCAGGGCAATGGCCGACGGTGCGGCAGGAATATCGCGAACCAGGCTGGTCATGCTGTTTAACTCCTACGTCAGTTGAGGTGTGAGCAGACTTTATCGGGCCGGCACTTGGCGCTACAGTGGCGCGCAAGACACTCACCGGGAATTTTCCGCCAAATGCCTGACTCACCTGGATTGGTTGCGATTCTGGCCTACGATGGCCTCTGTACCTTCGAGTTCGGCATCGCCGTGGAGATTTTCGGCCTGCCCCGGCCGGAGTTCGATTTCCCGTGGTACGAGCACCGCATCGTGGCCGTCGATCAAGGGCCGATGCGCGCCATGGGCGGGATTCAGGTGCTGGCCGACGGTGGCCTGGAACTTCTGGCGCAGGCGCGCACCGTTATCGTTCCCGGTTGGCGTGATCGCGATGCTCCGGTGCCACCGGCTCTGCTTGATGCCTTGCGACAGGCCCACGCCCGGGGTGCGCGGTTGCTGTCGATTTGCTCCGGGGTGTTTGTGCTGGCCGCCAGTGGCTTGCTCGACGGTCACGGTGCGACCACGCACTGGCGCTACACCGAGGAACTGGCGCGGCGCTTCCCGGCGATTGCGGTGGATCCGGATGTGCTTTACGTCGACTCCGGCCAGTTGATCACCTCGGCGGGCAGCGCCGCCGGGATCGATGCCTGCCTCTATCTGCTGGCGCGGGACTTTGGCACCCAGGTCGCCAATTCAGTGGCCCGGCGCCTGGTGATGTCGCCGCAACGCACCGGCGGTCAGGCGCAGTTCATCCCCATGCCAGTCAGCGCGACACCCCGCAACGACTTGTCGCGGGTGATGCAGTGGGCCCGCGAACGCCTGCACCAACCGCTGGAAGTGCGAGATCTGGCCAGCGAAGCGGCGATGAGCGAGCGGACCTTTCTGCGCCGTTTCACCGAGGCCAGCGGGCAATCGCCCAAGGCGTGGCTGCAACACGAGCGACTGGCCCGGGCGCGGGAGTTACTGGAGAGCAGCATGCACAACACCGAGCAGATTGCACTGCGCTGCGGTTATCGCTCGGTGGAAAGTTTTCGCGTGGCGTTTCGCAGCGTGGTCGGGGTGCCGCCGTCGGTGTATCGAGAGCGGTTTGGGCGTGGGCTCAAAGCGATTTCCTGAGATGAATTTCCGGACGCCATCGCTGGCAAGCCAGCTCCCACAGGCTTTGCGTCGTACACACCACCTTGTTTCAACTCAGAAACCTGTGGGAGCCGGGCTTGCCCGCGATGAGGCCTGCACCGACAACCTACAAATCAAGGCTTGCGCAACAAATAGGTATCCATGATCCACCCATGCTCGGCCCGCGCCGCTTTGCGCGTGCGCTCGATCTGCTCCGCCACATCCTTGAGCTTGCCACTGATCAGAATCTCATCCGGCGTGCCCAGGTACGCCCCCCAGTAAATCTCGGTCTGCTGATCCGCCACATGGTGGTAGGAATCTTCAGCATCGAGCATCACCACCAGGCTGTCCGTGTCACTCACCTGCCCCGCCGCCAGACGCCGGCCCGTGGTAATTTCGATTGACCGGCCAATGCTGTTCAGCGGCACCTTATGCTGCGCCGCCAACGCCTGAACGCTGGTAATTCCGGGGATCACTTCATACTCGAAAGCACAGCGGCCTGACGACAGAATCGCCTGCAGAATACGAATAGTGCTGTCGTACAGCGCCGGGTCGCCCCACACGAGGAAACCGCCGCATTCGTTGTCAGCCAATTCTTCATTGATCAGCCGTTCGAAGGTTTCTTGCTTGGCGCGGTTCAGGTCATCGACCGCACGGGTGTAGTCCACGTCGCCGCGCTCGCGCTCCGGGCTGTGGGCTTCGACGAAGCGATAAGCAGGATCGGTGATGTAGCGCGCGCAGATTTCCCGTCGCAGATCAATCAATTTGTCCTTGCTCTGGCCTTTATCCATCAGAAAGAACACGTCGACCTGATTCAGCACCTTTACCGCCTGCATCGTGATGTAGTCGGGATTTCCGGCGCCGATGCCAATCACCAGCAGTCGTTTCATTACAGTGCTCCCGCAAGATCGATACCCGCCAAGCGTAGCCGCCAGATACCGTTGAACCGCAGTTCAACAACTGACAACGGTTCAACATCAATCGCGTTGAACGCTGCGCCCTGCACCACCTGCAGCAATGCTGCGCGCACGACAAACGGATGGGTGATGGCGACGATATGCCCCGGCGCACCTTGCAGGCTGGCCAGCCACGCCGCCACTCGCTCGCCCAATTGCCTTACCGACTCGCCACCATGGGGTGCAGCCTGCGGATCACTGATCCACGCCTGCAAAGCCTCGGCCTCGCGCCGTTGCAGATCCTTGATCGCTTGCCCGTGCCAGCGCCCCCAATCGCAATCGCGCAGCGCTTCGTCCACTTGCGGCGCCGCACCGAACCATTCGGCAGTCTGGCGGGTGCGCAATTCCGGCCCGCACAACACACGGTTGGCGCTGGCGAATTGTGTGGCCAACGCACCGGGCGCCAATGGCAGATGTTCAACAGGCTCGTTCGTAGGAAAACGCGACAATTTCTGTGCGACGGTTCGAGCGTGGCAAATCAAAGTCAAACGGGTGGATTGCACGGTATTGCACTCGATGGACATCCGGTAAATCGGCGGCAAACGGCCGGTCTTGCGGCAATTGTGCCGTAAACCGGGCGCTGCAGGGGATCCCGGGAATTTCTGGCCTGACATGTTGAAGGCGAAAAAACGGCAATGTCTGACACGCCGATGAGCAATGGACTACAAGGATCGGCGACGACTGTGTAGGCCTTGTTGCACATGGCTCTCAGGTTATTTAAACGCTGAATCGCTACCGCTAAAAATTCACTAGACATGTAACCTGAGTTACATAAATACTGTTTTAACGGATTATGAAATGAATTCAACACCCCTCCCTCCATCCAGCAGGAGCCCGGATGCCGCCTCTCAGAGACTTGATCACCGATCCCGGCCTGGAGCTGACGCCGTCTGAGCGCAAAGTGATTCGCGCCCTGCTCGACCAATATCCACGCAATGGCCTGGGTCCGATGGCGCGTCTGGCCGAGCACGCCGGCGTCAGTGATCCGACCATCGTAAGGCTGGTGAAGAAGCTCGGATTCGGCGGTTATGCCGAGTTTCAGGACGCCCTGCTCAGCGACATGGACCACCGCCTGCGTTCGCCGCGCACCCTGTTGCAGCCCCGTTCGCACCTGAACAAGGATGATGCCTGGGGCCATTATCTGGCCGACAGCCAACGCCTGATGGTGGAAACCCAGGCCCTGACGCAACCTGAAGACGTGCGCATTCTGCTCGACTGGCTGCTCGACACCCGGCACCAGATCTACTGCTTCGGCGGGCGCTTCAGCAGCCTGATGGCCAACTACCTGCTCAATCACTTGCGCCTGCTGCGACCCGGCTGCTTTGCCCTGGAAGACAACGCGCAACTGCCCGACCGCCTGTTCGATCTGCAACGCCAGGACGTAGTGCTGCTGTTTGACTATCGGCGCTACCAGTCCCAGGCCCTGCGGGTTGCCTCGGCGGCGAAGAACAACAACGCGCGGGTGGTGTTGTTCACCGACATCTATGCCTCGCCGCTGCGCGAATTGGCTGACCTGATCATCAGTGCTCCGGTGGAATCGGCCTCGCCGTTCGACACCATGGTGCCGGCGCTGGCCCAGGTCGAGGCGCTGATTGCCTGCCTGACCCTGCGCAGCCCCGATCTGGCCGATCGCCTGGAAGGCATCGACGCCCTGCGCAACGACTTCAACACCCATCTGCTGGAGGATAAATAAGGATGTTCAGTCTTCCCCACCGCTCGCCGCGGGATTTGCCGTTCGTCATCGACCACACCGCGTTGCTGCTGGTGGACATGCAGCGTGCCTGGCTCGAACCGCAGTTCGACCCGCACCTGAACGGCCCGGACGCCGAGTATTTCCTGACCCGCGCGCACATGCAGGTGGTGCCCAACCAGCGCCGTTTGCTCAGTGCCTTTCGCGAAGCGCGGCAGAACGTGTTGCACACGATTATCGAAAGCCTGACCGCCGACGGTCGCGACCGCTCGCTGGATCACAAACTGTCGGACATGCACCTGCCCAAGGGCAGCACCCAGGCGCGGATCATTGATGACCTGACCCCGGTGGAAAACGAAATCGTCCTGCCGAAAACCTCGTCTGGGGTGTTCAACTCGACCAACATCGATTACGTGCTGCGCAACCTCGAAACCCGCCACCTGATCATCGCCGGCATCGTCACCGATCAGTGCGTCGACATGGCCGTGCGGGATGCCGCCGACCGTGGCTATCTGGTAACACTGGTCGAAGACGCCTGCGCCACCTACACCCCGGCGCGGCATGACGCCTGCCTGAACGCGATCAAGGGCTACTGCTGGATCACTGACACGCAAACCGTGCTCGGCCGCTTGCAGGAGATGCGTCCATGAGCGAGCGCCTGACGCCGTTGCCGATGACCACCATCGTCACCACCGACCTGATCGGCATCACCCGTGGCCGCTCGTTTCCCACCGATCAGCTGGAGCATTATCAAGCCGCCGGGTGCGGCTGGGTCCCGGCCAACAGCGCACTGACGCCTCAGGACATTATCGCCTCGACCAACCCGTGGGGCGCATACGGCGATTTGCGGCTGATTCCTGATCTGGCCAGTCGCGTCACCGTCGGCAACGGCCCGGACGCCGCAGCACCGGCGCTGGACTTCATCCATGGCGACATTCGCGAGACCGATGGCCAGCCGTGGAGCACCTGCCCGCGCACGCTGCTGCGCGATGAAATCGAACGCTATCGCGACGAGCTCGGCTTGCAGGTCAACGCGGCGTTCGAACACGAATTCAACCTGCATGCCGGCTTTGCCGAACACCTGGCGTTTTCCCTTGAAGCCCAGCGTCAGGGTGCAGAGTTCGGCGGCTGGCTGCTCAGCGCCCTGCGCGCCGGTGGTGTCGAGCCAGAAATGTTCCTTCCCGAATACGGCAAGCACCAATACGAAATCACCTGCCGGCCGACCCTCGGCGTGGCGGCGGCGGATCGTGCGGTCAACGTGCGCGAGATCACCCGCGAAATCGCCCGGCAAATGGGCGTCGACGTCAGCTTCGCGCCAAAAACCAAGGCCGACGCGGTGTGCAACGGTGTGCACCTGCACGTCAGCCTGCTCGACCTGCAAGGTCTGCCGCTGCTTTACGACGCCGGCACCAGCAACGGTCTGTCGACCCTCGGCCAGCATTGGGCCGCAGGGATCCTGCATTACCTGCCGGCGCTGTGTGCGTTCACCGCACCGACGCCGGTGTCGTATGAGCGTTTACAGCCGCACCACTGGAGCGCGTCCTACGCCTGTCTGGGGCAGCAGAACCGGGAAGCGGCGCTGCGCATCTGCCCGACCGTGAGCTTGGGCGGCAAATCCGTAGCGGCGCAGTACAACCTGGAATTCCGCGCCATGGACGCCACCGCCTCACCGCATCTGGCGATGGCCGCGCTGCTGATCGCCGGACGGCTGGGCATCGAACAGCGTCTGGCGCTGAACGCGATCACCGATGAAATTCCCGATTCACTCAACGACGAGCAACGCAAGGCCCGGGGCATCGTTGCCCTGCCCGCCTCGCTGGCCCAGGCGCTGGATTGCCTGCGTGACAGTGCAGCCTTCAATCAATGGCTGCCCAAGCCGTTGCTCGACACTTACCACGCCCTTAAAACCGAGGAACTGGCGCTGACGGAACAGCTCTCGCCCGCTGACCTGTGTGAGCACTATGCACGCCTGTACTGAATCCGCCGAGCTGGGGTTGTACACCCGCCCGGTCTACAACCTGAGCCGCGAAGATTCATCGCATCCGGTGATCCTGGTGTGCGAGCACGCCAGCCGCTACATCCCCGAGGCCCTGAACAATCTGGGCCTGGACGATGCAGCCGCGCGCGAGCACATCGCCTGGGACATCGGCGCACTGCAACTGGCTGAAAAGCTCTCGGAGACACTCGGCGCGACACTGTTGAGCGCCAACTATTCACGGCTGCTGATCGACCTCAATCGGCCCCGACATGCCCCCGACAGCATTCCGGCGCAGAGCGAGATTTATCAGGTGCCGGGTAACCGCGAGCTGGACGAAGCCACTCGCGAATACCGGCGCCAGACCCTGTTCAAACCGTTTCACGCCCGGCTGCAGACCCTGATCGACCAGCGCGTTGCGCAAGGCCAGGCAGTACGGGTAGTCGGGATTCACAGTTTTACCCCGGTGTATTACGGCCAGCCGCGTCCACTGGAAGTCGGCGTGCTGTTTGGTCAGGCCAGCGCCTATGCGCAACGGGTGATCGACGGCCTCGGCCAGCACCCGCTGAAAGTCGCGGGCAACCAGCCCTACCGGGTTGATCCGCTGGGCGACATGACCGTGCCGGTGCACGGCGATGCCCGGGGACTGGAATCGGTGTTGATCGAGGTGCGCAACGATCTGCTGCGCACCCCAGAGGCGGTATCGTTGTGGGCCGGGCGCCTGGCGCCGCTGCTGTAAAGAATGCTGCAAGACTGCTGACGCTGTAACGATGGATCGACATAACAACTAAAACGCTGGATAGGCTGACAAGGAGTTGCGCTTCATGGAAATAGAAGAGTTCGGCTACAAACAGGAGTTGAAACGTAGCCTGACACTGACCGACCTGGTGGTGTACGGGATGATCTTCATGATCCCCATCGCCCCGTTTGGCGTGTATGGCTACGTGAATGCCGAGGCACCCGGGATGGTGCCGCTGGCCTACATCATCGGCATGGTGGCGATGCTGTTCACCGCGCTGAGCTATGGCAGCATGGCCAAGGCGTTTCCGATCGCAGGCTCGGTGTATTCCTACGCGCAACGCGGCCTCAATCAACACGTCGGTTTCATCGCCGGCTGGCTGATGCTGCTCGACTACCTGCTGATTCCACCGCTGCTGTACGTCTACGCGGCGATGGCCCTGAACCATCTGTACCCGGACATTCCGAAGGTCGGCTTCATTCTGGCGTTCCTGGTCAGTGCGACGTTCGTCAACCTGCGCGGGATCACCTTCACCGCGCGGATGAACATCATCTTCCTGCTGGCACAGCTGGTGGTGCTGGGGATTTTCCTGTTCTACGCCTGGAACGCCCTGCACAACGGCGGCGGCAACGGCGAGCTGACCCTGGCGCCGCTGTATCACCCGGAAACGTTCAACTTCGCCCTGCTGATGCAAGCTGTGTCGATTGCCGTGCTGTCGTTCCTTGGCTTCGATGCGATCTCGACCCTCGCCGAAGAAATCAAGGGTGATCCGGGCAAAAGCGTCGGCCGCGCAGCGCTGATCACTCTGGTGGTGATGGGCGTGATTTTCGTCGTGCAGACCTGGATCGCCACCGATCTGGCCGCCGGCATGGGCTTCAAGTCCGCCGACACCGCGTTCTATGAAATCGCCGAAATCGCGGCCGGCAGCTGGCTGGCAACCCTGACCGGTGTGGCCACGGCGCTGGCCTGGGGCGTTGCGGTGGCGATCACCTCGCAAGCCGCAGTGTCGCGCCTGTTGTTCGGCATGGCCCGCGATGGCAAGTTGCCGAAAGTGCTGGCCAAGGTGCACCCGAAGCACAACACCCCGTACCTGAGCATTTATCTGGTGGCGGTGCTGTCGCTGGTGATCTGCTACCTGTTCATCAATTCGGTCGACACCCTGACCTCGCTGGTCAACTTCGGTGCCCTCAGCGGTTTCATGCTGCTGCACCTGACAGTGATCAACTACTACTGGCGTCGGCAGAAGTCCGGTCAGGTCGTGCGCCATCTGATCTGCCCGGTGATCGGCTTCATCATCGTCGCCGCCATCATGTACAACATGGGCGTCGATGCGCAGAAACTCGGCCTGATCTGGATCGCTTTGGGCCTGGTGTATCTGTTCTTCCTGAACAAGCTCGGCGCCAGCACCGCGCTGCCTGACCCGAGCAATGGCTGACAAAAAAAAGAGCGGCGTCTGACAACAAATCAGGCGACCGCCGCTTTAAAGCGTGGCAACCGACAGTGATAGTCAGGTTCGGTGGGGATCACCGGACCCTTTGATACAGGAGTGCATCCATGCTGGTCTTACGCCCAGTCGAGACAACCGACCTGCCGCAATTGCAACAGCTGGCCCGCGACAGCTTGGTCGGCGTCACGTCGCTGCCGGATGACAGCGAGCGCCTGCGGGATAAAATCGCCGGCTCCTGCGCCTCGTTCGACAGCGACATTCAGGCGCAAGGCCCGGAGAACTACTTCTTCGTGCTGGAAGACCTCGACACTCAGCGGCTGGTCGGCTGCTCGGAGATCCTCGCTACTGCCGGTTTCAACGAACCGTTCTACAGCCTGCGCAACCGCCACTTCACCAGTGCCTCGCGGGAATTGAACATCGAACACGGGGTGCCGGCGCTGTCGCTCTGTCACGACCTCAACGACCACACCCTGCTGCGCGGTTTTCACATCGACAACGCGTTGGTGCGCAGCGCCTTTTCCGAATTGCTGTCACGGGCGCGGCTGCTGTTCATCGCCGCTCACGCACAACGTTTCGCCGATGCGGTGATCACCGAGATCGTCGGCTACAGCGATGAGAACGGTCATTCGCCGTTCTGGGACGCACTGGGCAAGCACTTCTTCGACCTGCCCTACGTCGAGGCCGAGCGCCTGTGCGGCCTGCAAAGCCGCACGTTTCTCGCCGAACTGATGCCGCAATACCCGATTTACGTACCGATGCTGCCTCTGGCAGCGCAGGAATGCATTGGCCGAATTCACCCGGACGGCCAGGAAGCCTTCGACATCCTCGAACGCGAAGGCTTTGAAACCAACAGCTACATCGACCTGTTCGACGCCGGTCCGACCCTATATGCGCGCACCGCGAACATCCGTTCGATCGCCCGCAGCCAGACCGTCACCGTCCGCCAGCAAGCGCAGATCGACGCCCGTGGCCATTACCTGCTGAGCAACGACGCCCTGCACGGATTCCGGGCCATCGTCGCCGAACTGGACTACCAGACCGATCAACCGCTGTCGCTGACGCCGGCCCTGTGCGCGGCGCTGAAAGTTACCGATGGCAGCACGGTCAGGCTGACAGCCCTGTGAACCGCGCCCGGTTGCCTACCCAACGACAGTGCCCGAACAGGCGCGTACAAGGAGTTCCCGCATGATCGTCCGTCCGGTCAAAGTCAGCGACCTGCCAGCGCTGATGACCCTGGTGCAACAGGCCGGTCCGGGGTTTACGACCCTGCCGGCCAATGAGGATCGCCTCGCCCACCGGGTGCGCTGGGCTCAGCGCGCGTTCGCCGAACAGGTTGAACGGGCCGACGCCGATTATCTGTTCGTGCTCGAAGACGACGACCTGCGGGTGGTCGGTGTCAGCGCCTTGACCGGCGCGGTGGGGTTGCGCGAGCCGTGGTACAACTATCGGGTCGGTCTGACTGTGAGTTCGGCACCGGATCTCGGCATTTCGCGGCAGATCCCCACACTATTTCTCAACAATGAGCTGACCGGTCAGTCGGAACTGTGTTCGCTGTTCCTGCATCCGCAACACCGCCAAGGCAGCAATGGTCGGCTCCTGTCGTTGGGGCGCCTGCTGTTCGTGGCCGAATTCCCGCAGTTGTTTGGCGAAAAGATGATTGCCGAACTGCGTGGCAGTGCCGATGAACTCGGCTGCTCGCCGTTCTGGGACAGCCTGGGCCGACACTTTTTCAAGATGGACTTCAGCCATGCCGACCACTTGTCGGGGCTGGGCAACAAGTCGTTCATCGCTGAGCTGATGCCGCGCCAGCCGTTGTACACCTGCATGCTCACCGAGCAGGCACAAGCCGTCATCGGCCAGCCGCACCCCAACACCGAACCGGCGCTGAAGATCCTGCGTGCAGAAGGCTTCACGCATAAGGGCTACATCGACATCTTCGACGGTGGCCCGGTGATCGAGGCGCCGATCGGCAGCATTCGTACCGTGCGCGACAGCCTGGCGCTGACCCTGAGCCTCGGCACACCGGACGATCAGGCACCGTTGTGGCTGATCCATAACCGGCGCCTGGAGAACTGCCGCATCACCGTGGCCCCCGGTCGTCTGGTCGGCAATAGCCTGGTGGTCGATCGCCTCACCGCCAAGCGCTTGCAGTTGCAACCGGGCAATTCGGTACGCGCGGTGCTGCTGCCCAGGCAACAGCAACAGGCGGTAGCTGCCTGATCTGCAGTTTTGCCAGTGAAAATCCGCTGACTGCCGATGAAACCTTTCAGCCGCTGGATCCTTCATCAACGCCTCACTCGCAAATTCGTCATGAACCTTGACCCATTCGCGTGATAGCCTTTTCATTCTTCGGCGTTGACACCTTTGCTCAAGCCGTTCCATTCCTTTGTATTGGTGGAACTCGTATGACCAGGCTTTCCCATCAAGATTTGCGCCGTAACTTCCGTCAATTGCTGGCTTCCGACACCTGCTACCACACCGCCTCGGTGTTCGACCCGATGTCCGCGCGCATCGCCGCCGATCTGGGCTTCGAAGTGGGGATCCTCGGCGGCTCCGTGGCCTCATTGCAGGTGCTCGGCGCCCCCGACTTTGCCCTGATCACCCTCAGCGAGTTCGCCGAACAGGCCACCCGCATTGGCCGCGTCGCCCAGTTGCCAGTGATCGCCGACGCCGACCACGGCTACGGCAACGCCCTTAATGTGATGCGCACCATCGTCGAACTGGAACGCGCCGGCGTCGCCGCCCTGACCATCGAAGACACCCTGCTGCCGGCGCAATTCGGCCGCAAGTCCACCGACCTGATCTCGGTCGCCGAAGGCGTCGGCAAGATCCGCGCGGCGCTGGAAGCCCGGGTCGATTCGGAAATGGCAATCATCGCCCGCACCAACGCCGGGATCCTGCCGAATCAGGAAATCATCAGCCGCACCAAGCAATACCAGGCCGCTGGTGCCGATGGCATCTGCATGGTCGGGGTGCAGGACTTCGATCAGCTCGAGCAAATCGCCGAACACCTGACGGTGCCGCTGATGCTGGTCACCTACGGCAACCCGGCCCTGCGCGACGACAAGCGCCTGGCCGAACTCGGCGTACGCGTGACCATCGACGGCCACGGTGCGTACTTCGCCGCGATCAAGGCGACTTACGACAGCCTGCGCGAACAACGCCAGATCTTCACCCAGGCCTCGGACCTGAGCGCCACCGAACTGACGCACACCTATACCCAGCCTGAGGATTACATCCTCTGGGCCAAGGAATACATGAGCGTCAAGGAATAAGCTGCGGTCAGGACTGGCCTCTTCGCGAGCAAGCCCGCTCCCACAGTGGATCTTCAGTGAACACAGCATTGGTGTTGAACACAGATCCCATGTAGGAGTGAGCCTGCTCGCGATGACGTCGGCACATTCAACACCCATTTAGCCTGACCCCCCGCCTTCGCGAGCAAGCTCGCTCCCACAGTGGAACTTCAGTGAACACAGCATTGGTGTTCGGCACAGATCCCATGTAGGAGTGAGCCTGCTCGCGATGACGTCGGCACATTCAACACCCATTTAGCCTGCCCCCCCGCCTTCGCGAGCAAGC